>Ga0307505_10000015_pt1 | contig 210239 bp, 174 predicted proteins | sample 23_S_MG_FD_202183 | JGI IMG/M metagenome (GOLD analysis project Ga0307505, IMG submission 202183) | Soil microbial communities from Populus trichocarpa stands in riparian zone in the Pacific Northwest, United States - 23_S | ecosystem: Environmental > Terrestrial > Soil > Riparian zone >... | reverse complement strand
CTTCGCCCTGTTCGGCCCATCACCAACAGGTTGGACCGGAAGCGTGTCGCCCGACGGCACTCGCACGCATTTGATCAGTGCTACCGGCAACGATTACAACGGCGGTGGAAATCCATCTGGAGGCACAGCGCCAGGAGCAACGGTAACCTTCACTTTGACTCTGGCCAGTCTCAACGGAAACACGGAAGCGAGTGTCTTCAATAGCATTCTCATCCGGATGCGTGGATTCCAGGATGGCGGCTCCGATAAAGATGCGCTACTGACCGAGGTGCCGGAACCGGCGAGCATGTTGCTCCTGGGAACAGGCCTCGTAGGAGTGGCGACAGCTTTTCGTAAACGTTTTGCCCGCAAGGACGAGTAGAACAGTTTGGTTCTAATTCTCTTTTCGGTCGTGCAAAAACATGTTTCCACATCCTGCTATTGCCCGCAGGTGTGGAAACATCAACCTTTAACCGGGTGCCAACCCGAGCGAGTAGGTCGCTTTTCGACGTAGTGCGGACGGCGATTATTGGGGAAAAAAAGGGGACCTAATATGGCGAGTATCATGAAAGCAACTTTTATGAGTGCTCTGCTGGTCGTGGTCATGGTGGCTTTCGGTAAGTCTGAAGCGAAAGCAGATCCCGTGACCTTTACCACGTCAGGTATTTTTACCTGCGGTGGTTGCGCCGGCAGCGGCACAAACTCGGTTACCTTCGCCGGAGGCATGGGCAACGCGCTCATGATCACGTTTACGGGTCTTGGTTCGACCTCGCTGAACACTCCGACTGGTTCGAGTTTCGGAAACTTTCAAACTTTCGTTAGCGGCAACGGTGTCATCAATGCATCCGGCACCTTTACGCTCACAATTACACAATCAGTTCCGATTGCTGGCAGCGACAGCTTTTCGGCGACGTTTAGTGGCACCTTCAGCGCCAGTAATTCCGGCACCGGAGTGGTCAATTTCACCGTCTCATCAGTAACGATCGGTGGGATTACCTATGCGATCACGAATAATCCACTAAATCTTGTGCCGCCGGCTTCCAACAACGGAATAACCACGGTGCAAGGACAAATTACCGGTAGCGCCGTTCCGGAGCCAACCACCATGTTGCTGCTTGGAACTGGTCTGCTAGGTGTTGCCGGCGCAGTTCGGAAACGGTTCAAATCGAACCCCGAGGCGGAATAGTCAAAGTCGTTTACCGCGGCATCGTGACTAACCGCCGTTTGTCTTGTTAGCGCAAACGGATTCGTCAAACGGCCCGGGTAAGGAGATTGCAGGAGAATGTACGCTAAACCAATGATTCTTCCCCTGGACGGAAACGGTCAGATCTACGCACTACAGGATGAAACGGGAAATACGATCGGAACCGGCACACGTGAGGTTTGCGAAGTTTTGCTTTACATCATTACTAAGCCAGCCTCGCCGAGCATTTCCGGAAAAATTAATGTCCCCGTTCCCCAGCGGCCCAATTTAAGGGCAGCGATACCGATTTAGCCTTCGGGGCGGGCAGCGGTCGTTGAACCCCAACGGCGACCAGCCGCTGCCCGGCCTCATCGTTTGCTGTGCGGAGAAGAACGATGAGTTTGACCCGAGCTAAACAGATTTACGCTCTTTGCGCGTCACGCTGGAGTACGCCGTGCTTTACGCTATCGCCCTCGCGGTACTCTGACTTCTACGGAACCCTCGGTTCTTCGCATGCTTCTCAAGCTCTTTGAGCGGCAGGCCGGGGTGAAACTGTGCACTGAGTTTGGACGTTAACGAACATAGGGAAGCGGCAGGAATTCAGTTCATTAACTTAACCGCCAGTCACGAGCCTTGTGCGCAGTCCTGGTGTCGCAGTTTCCGTGGGTGCCGTGAAGCAGAATCGATTTGGAACTCTCAAAAAAGTCTCCGGCAAATTGAGACAAATGTGGCAGTCTCGGGGTGATCACTCCTCCCGGGAAGAGCCCATGCCCCGCCTGCTCATCGTCGACGACGAAGAGGCGATCTGCTTTTCGATGAGTGAGTATTTCTCGCTGCACGGTTACAAGGTAGATACAGCGCGCGAGATGGACGAAGCTGAGAAGCTGCTCGGCTCCTCAGAGTACAAAGTTGTTATCCAGGATTTGCGCTTGAGTCTGACGACCAACTCGGACGGACTCGAGATGATCCGGACGATCAGAGAGCACAACCCGCTAACACGGATTATCGTTTTAACGGCTTATGGATCGGCTGAAGTTGAAGACGAAGCAAGACGCTGTGGTGCAGATGCGTTTTTGCGAAAGCCGAAGCCGTTGTCGCAAGTGGCCCAGGTGGTCCAGGGCTTGATCGAATCGCCGCCCCGTACTGCTGCTCGGCCTGCCTGAAACAGTTCTAGTGAAAGTCGTGAGAAGGGGCCGCCACCACCTGGAACGGAAGTGGTTCTATCCGGCTTGCTTTCACTGAGATTACGTTGTCCTGGTTCTGTAACGCTCCCTCGATTAAGAGAAACGGGTAATTGACGAGCTCGCGCCGGTAACGATCGAAGAGTTGCGGCGTCACGATGATGTTGCTCACACCGGTTTCATCTTCCAGGCTGAGAAACATAAACCCCTTGGCCGTGCCGGGACGTTGGCGAACGATCACCCAACCGGCCACGCGCACGTAATTGCCGTCGGCTAACTTACGGATATCAACCGCTCGCAGCGCCTTTAGCCGATTCAGTTTTTGCCGGTGATAAGCAACCGGGTGTTTGCCGATCGTCAGACCAGTGCCGCGAAAGTCAGCGTCAACACGTTCGAACACGGTCATCGACTCGAGTGGCGAATTGCCATCCTGCTCCAGCAGTTGTTCGTAGAGTTTTCCCGGCGACCGCGCGACTCGTTCCACTTGCCACAACGCATCACGCCGGTGGGCGGAAGGTGTTTGCAGGAAATTGAGCGCACCAGCGGCGGCCAGCTTTCGCAACTCATCTTTGCGCAATTCGAGAACACGGTTGCGTAGATCGTCGATGCCGGCAAAGGGACTGATGATTCTCTCGCGCACGATCGCGCGGCCGGCTTGCTCGCTGAGACTTTTGACATACCTCAAACCAAGACGCAGAGCGAGATTGGGAGAGGAGGAGACAGAAACGCCGGGAACCGGGCCAACTCCCCATGTCACCCGATCCCCGACGGCTTTCTCCCCCTCTCCGAATCCCGCTCTCGTTTCCAGTTTTTCGAGCGTACACAACCAATCCGAGCAGGTAATGTCCACCGGCAGCACTTTCAAGCCGTGACGTTGCGCGTCTTTAATCAGCGTGAACGGTTGATAAAATCCCATCGGCTGATTGTTGAGCATCGCGGTCGTGAACGCTGCCAGGTAATTACACTTGAGATACGCACTCGCATACGCCAGCAAAGCAAAACTCGCCGCGTGTGATTCCGGAAAACCGTAAAGCGCAAACGAGCTGATCGAGAGCACGATCTCGTCCTGAGTTTTACCCACGATGCCATTTTGCTTCAGACCCGCGCGCAGTTTTCCTCCGATCGTTTTCATACGCGCTTCCGAACGTTTGAAACCAAAGGCCCGGCGCAACTCTTCCGCCTCGCCACCGGTAAAGCCCGCACACACCATCGCCATCCTCAACAATTGTTCCTGAAACAGCGGCACGCCGAGAGTGCGTTTCAAGATCGGCTCCAACGCGGGGTGGGCGTAAGTCGGTATTTCTCTGCCCTGCCGGCGCTTGAGATAAGGATGCACCATGTTGCCGACGATCGGTCCGGGCCGGATGATCGCCACCTGGACCACGATGTCGTAGAACCGTTCCGGCCGCAGCCGCGGCAGACACGACATCTGCGCCCGGCTTTCAACCTGAAACATACCGATGGTGTCGGCGTTTTGCAGTGCCTCGTAAACCGGCGGGTCGTTTGGCGGCAGGTGGGCGAGCTCGACGTTCTCGCCGCAGGAATCACGAATCAGTTGAATTGAATCTTCCAGCACCGCCATCATTCCCAACCCCAGCAGATCTACCTTGATCAATCCGAGATCCGCACAATCCTCTTTGTCCCATTGCACTACGACTCGTCCCGGCATCGCGGCCGGTTCGAGCGGCACGACCGAGTCAAGTTGTCCCTGACAGATGACCATGCCGCCGGAGTGCTGCCCCAGATGGCGGGGTAAATCCTGGACCATTTGATAAAGCTGAAAGAACTTCCTGATTCGTGGGTTGTGCAAATCCAGCCCGGCATCGCGAAACTGCCGCTCGCTGGAATCTTTCGGGTCTTTCCATTCCCACGTATGGACCAGACCCGCAAGCTGCGACAGCGTTTGGTCGTCAAAGCCCAGCACCTTGCCGACTTCACGCGCCGCAGAACGTCCGCGGTAGGTAATGACGTTGGCCGTCATGGCCGCGCCTAATTTTCCGTACCGCTGATAGACGTATTGAATTGCTTTTTCTCTTTTCTCGCCACTCGGCAGATCCAGATCGATGTCCGGCCATTCGCCTCGTTCCTCGGAAAGAAAGCGTTCGAACAGAAGATCCATGCCGATGGGATCGACGGCCGTGATGCCCAGCGAATAACAGACGGCGCTATTGGCCGCCGAGCCGCGTCCCTGAACCAGAATTCCCTCGCGGCGGCAAAACTCGACGATGTCCCAAACGATTAGAAAGTAACCCTCGAGTTTTAGCTTCTCGATGAGTTTGAGTTCGCGTTCGAGTTGCGGCCGGGCGCGGTCGTAAGTCGGCATGCCATTCATGCCCGTGTAACGCGCGCGCGCTCCTTCTTCAGTGCGCTGGCGCAGAAACGACGTCATCGTCTCGCCCCGTGGCGCCGGATACTTGGGAAACTCATAACCGAGATCTTCGAGCGTGAATTTCAAACGCGACGAAAGCTCGGCGGTGTTGGCAATCGCTTCCGGCAGATCTGCGAAGAGCTTCGCCATCGCGGCACCCGATTTCAGGTGACGTTCCGAATTGCGCGCGAGTAAACGGCCGGCGTTTTCCAGACGCACATGATTGCGAAGACACGTGAAGACGTCTGACACCTCGCGGCGATCGGGCGTCGCATGACACACGCCGTTGGTCGCGACGAGCGGCAAGTGGTTGCGCCGCGCCAGTTCGATCACTGTCTGGTTGCGCGCTTCTTCGTCGCGATCGAAATGGCGTTGCAACTCGGCGTAGACGTTCTTCTTGCCAAACACGTCCAGCAGCCATTCAACACATTGCTGCGCGTCTTTCGCGTTGTTTGCATCCTGGTGCTGGATGATGCGCGCCAGTGGTCCATCATCACTGCCAGTCAAACAGACCAGGCCTTTCGCGTGCGCCGCGAGTTCGTCAGCAGTCGCGGCGCACTCGCCCGGTTTTGCGTGTTTAGGCACACGCAACTTCATTAGCGTGACCAGGCGGCAAAGGTTTTGATAACCGGTGCGGTTTCTGACCAGAACGGGAATCGATACGACGCCGGCATTTGGAGTTTTGACAGTGATCTCGGAACCGATGTGAGCTTTCATGTCGTTCTTTTTGGCCGACAGGTGAAAACGCGGCGAGCCGTAAACACCGTCGCGATCCAGCAGGGCCATGGCCGGCATGTCCATGGCCAGACCAGTGGCGATCAGCTCTTCCGGTACCGAGGCACCTTCGAGAAAACTGAAAGCCGAACGAGCATGTAACTCAACGTAAGACATAAAAGTTAGCCACGGATGACACGGACGAACACAGACGAAGTGCCAGTGATAGCGGCCGGGTTCGGTATCGCCTGATCATCCCGACCGGTTGCGTTTAAAGACCGTGTTCTGACATACAACCCGGACCCTGACCGCCACCTCTCCGTACTCTGTCCGTGTACGTCCGTGTAATCCGTGGCCTCAGTCGTAATTTCCTTCAACAAACCACATCTCACTATCCAGCTTCCGGTAAATGCGATAGAGACCGGGCGCCTCAGTGCTCGTTTTACTACTCGGCGTGATCGCCACGTCCCACTCGTCTCGCGCCCAACGATCTTCACGCCACCAATCGCCCGTGGTTCTCCATGGACCAGCAAGCTGCACGACTTTGCCGTAAACACTTCGTTCTTTACCCCACGCACTGATCTGCGCCGGCAGTCCCTGCGCGGTTTCGACCACGGCGCGCAAAGGCGGGCGAAACATGCGCAAACCAAGGCATTGATGATTGACGATTGATGATTGGCGATTGTTTGTTTTTGACGGGAGCACAAACCTGTTGATGGTGAAGGCGTCAGGACGGTGCGTGTCGAGCAACGCAGGTGATCCGAGGTTCTCTTCGCCAACCAGTTTTGCGATTCGCGCCAGCGTGAGTTCCAATTTGTCAGGCGCCGGGGCCAGCGGCACAAACAACCCGTGCTGCACGACACGTGGTTTCACCGGTTCGCAGGCGAGAGAAATCGCTGTTACCGCTGCTGCCGGTGGATGCATCTCCGTGTCGAGCAACAACAACTTCAGAAACACTTTGTGATCGCGCATCGGGTAAGGCAGCGACAAGCGGCGCTCGTGGAGAGTTTGATCTTCCAGTTGCAACTCCACTCGCAACTCATTCGTCGACAGCGCGTAGGAATTCAAAGCGGCGCAGAGCTGGTGCAACATGCGCGCATAAATAAACGAGAGCGGCTCGAGTTCGCTCAGCGGGTGTTCGAGCTCCAGTGAATTGGCAAACACCGGCTCGGGCTGTTTGACCTTCAGATGCCGTTCGGTTTTTCCCGCCGCGAGTTGCTGCAAACGCACGCCGTCCTGGCCCAAACGTTCCGAAACACCAGTCACCGGCAGCGCCGCAAAATCGGCAAACGTGTGCGTGCCCCAGAGCCGCAATGTTTCAAAGATTTCCGCCGCGGCCTTCTCCTCGACGCCAACTAACTCATAATCAAGATGCGTGATGGGAAACTCGCCTAAGCAACTGAGCTCTTCGCCGGAAGAAACACACGTGATTCCCGGCAAGCGAGTGGCCGCATGAATAGCGGCATCCGGATTAGCCGCAATCGCCACCCTGACTGACATATTCAAGCCGCCATCCGATGAAGATCGCTTCGCCCGGCGAGATACTTCATTTGCCAACTGATAAGCCGAACCAAACAACAATTCGCAGCCAGATACGTCGATCACCACCGTGCCCGGCCGAGTCTCTTCAACCACGGGCGAAAACGCATAGGCAAAGTCCGGCAACGAGAGGCCTGGGGACAGTTCCGGCGTGATGTTTTCAGTGTGAATACAAGCAAACATGATCGTGGATTTATCTATGAAATGGCTTGCGCTCTAAATTGACTTTCGTTCAAGGCCGGCATCAGAGGGCGGCAACGATTAACTTTGATCGCATTGAAACGCAAAAGATTTCCGTGCGTAACGCGCGTGCGCGACCACTCGCCCGTGCCATGCAGCTCTAGCGTCAGCGCAGTACAGGAACGCGTGCACGCTTCTTCCGCAATCACCACGATTGACGTTGGTCTGTTTTCGACAGTGCGGCGAAAACGATACCACCAGGACGTGATGATTCGGCGCGCATCTTTTCCCGCCACGTCGCCGATATCGAGAATCACCAGGCCAAAGCCGCCGGCATGTAACAACAGATCCGTCGCCTTGAAAGCACTCTCGAGCTTGGCTGCGCAACGAACCCACAGCAGACGATCGAAATCCACTCCCGCGGCCGCCGCTGCTGTCGGCGCAAACACATCGTTCGTGTCTACCAGCGCGCAGATCTCGTTATGCGCAGTCGCATAAGCCAGCGCTGAATAGAGCAGACTCGTGCGTCCTGAAGATCTTGGTCCAAAAATTTCCGTGAGGGCGCCACGCGGAATGCCGCCTGTTAGGGCGTCGACTTCCGCAATGCCGGTGGAAAGAGTTTCCGGCGCGGCCTTCTCGTGGAGCCGGAAAGCATCGCCAAAACGGGTGGTGATGTTCGCTTCGATCTCAGCTTTTGATAATGCATTTCTCATGGTTATATGTAACGTATGGCCACACGCAAAGCTTCCGATAGCGCGGCAAACGATCTGATTCCTGCGCGGCCAACACTCACTTCGCTAAAAAATGCCGCCGCCGGTTGCAAGGCTTGCGATCTTTGGAAGAAAGGAACGCAAACCGTTTTTGGTGAAGGGGGCCGCCGCGCTCGCGTAATGTTTGTCGGCGAACAACCTGGCAACGAAGAGGACCTCAACGGTAAACCTTTTGTCGGTCCGGCCGGCCGTTTGTTTGATACTGCGCTCGAAGAAGCAGGCATCGAACGCAAACAAACTTACGTCACCAATGTTGTCAAACACTTCAAATGGGAACCGCGCGGCAAACGCCGCATTCACAAGAAACCCAACTCCACCGAGATCGCTGCCTGCCGTCCCTGGCTCGAAGCCGAACTCGCGGTTATCAAACCTGACGTGCTCGTGGCGCTCGGTGCGACTGCTGCCCAGTCTCTACTTGGTCCACAGTTTCGCGTCACCAAACAACGCGGCGAATTTCTCGACTCAACCCTCGCCTCGTACGTGATGGCTACCGTTCATCCCTCCTCTATTCTTCGTGCGCCGGACGATGAAACCCGGCAACTCGAATATCGACGTTTCGTCGACGACCTCAAAAAACTAGCTCGCGTAATCAAGTAAACCCGTCTTCACACCGTGGGTTTAGCCCGGTGAGTGGTTCTCAAGTGGCCACCATCCGAAACCGTCCGACTGATCCCGAATGACGTGAGGCGGCGCAACAAGATCACCGGGCTAAAGCCACGGTGTGAAAACGGAGCGCGGGCGGCTCGCCCGCAAGCTTAGGAGTCGCGCGCCATATGCATCATTGCGGGGGAGCCGCCCGCGCTCCATTCAATACGTGAAAGAAAACTCTTGACGTCCGCTCGCATTTGTTCGAGAATATTCGCGTGATTTTCGGCTGTCAATGAAAATCTATTTTCGATCGACAGGGCGAAGCGAAACGAAAATAAAAGTGAGGGCTGGGCAATGCCAATAACCGCTAAACAACGGAGAGTTTATGAATTCATCAAGCGTTATATCGAATCAAATGATGAGCCGCCAACCATCGCGGAGATCGGGAAGCATTTTCAGATTAGTTCGTCGGCTAGTGTTCACGGGATTATAACCGCCCTTGAACGTGAGGGATTGATAAAAAAGACGCCGAATATCAGCCGTGGAATTCAGATCGTCAAACAACCGCCGCCCGACGATGAGGACCGTGGTGAGATCCCTTTGCTCGGCACGGTCGCCGCCGGTCAACCGATTGAGGCCATTCTCAGTCACGACACGATCGCCGTGCCCAGCGACCTCCAGGGACGCGGGCGCACGTTTGCCCTGCGCGTGCGTGGCGATTCAATGATTGAAGAGAACATTCAGGATGGAGACATCATTATCGTCACTTCACAAAAAACTGCCGATAACGGTCAGATGGTCGTCGCACTCATTGATGGGAACTATGCGACTGTGAAGAAGTTCTATCGTGAACCTGAGTTCATTCGTCTCGAGCCGGCCAACCCACAGTTCAAACCGATCTTCATCAAGACCCCCGAGCGAATCCAGATTCAAGGTGTAGTTACAGGATTGATCAGGAAATACGAGTCACAAACCTCAATCCAGCCATAATCATTATCCCACCAGCAACGGTGCGCCAACTCAAATCCTCACCCAGCACCACCATTCCCAGCACCACCGCCACCACCGGCGTGACCATCGCTATCAACATTGTCTTCGTCACGTCCATGTTGTGTACCAGCCAGTAATAAAGCATAAACGCGATCACTGATCCGACCACCGCGAGATACAAGAGCGCCAACACGGCCATCGGCGTCCAGTGAAAGTGAAACGGATTGCCTTCGAGCGGGATACCAATCAGCAACAGCGGTATCAGACCAAAAAACATTTGACCGCCGGAGAGTATCGCCGGCTCAAGTTTCCGGCCGTACGCCTTCACCAACACATTCGAGTAAGCAGCAAAGAGCGCGCTCAACACGAGCGCGACAGATCCGGCGAGTGCTTTTCCACCCGCGATTGCCAGTTGATTTGAGAAAACTACCGCCACGCCGAAGAAACCGAGCACGACGCCAAAGATCTTGGACCACGTCATTCGTTCGCCCGGCAGATGAAAGTGTGCGATGACGAGACCAAATGCAGGAAGCGTCGCCTGCAACACGGCAGCGAGTCCTGAAGAGATGTACTGCTCGCCCCAAAACACGAGACCGTAGTTCAAACAAAACGACAACACACCGGTGAGTGCGAGGAATCCCCAGTCGCGGCGATTGTCAGGCAGCGGAATTCGACGTACGCGGATCAGTAAAGAGAGAATGGCGCACGCAATGACAAACCTGATGCCCGCGAAAGTGAGGGGCGGCAGATTTTCGAGACCGAGTTTTATGAATAACCACGTCGATCCCCAGATAACGCAGAGTATCAACCAGACGACACGTGCTTTCATAAATTGTAGGGGTGGCACTCCGTGGCCACCCCCGTCGCTACATACAAGGGGCGGCCACAGAGTGCCGCCCCTACGAAAGTTGACTTAAGGTTGGAAACTTACGCCTCCATCGGCGCAGGTTTGAGAATTGCGAAAACTGCCGACGCCGGATCGCGCAGAATAGCAAAACGTCCAACACCCGGAATTTCTTCCGCGGGTTTCATGACGCTGCCGCCGAGCTCGGTAGCCTTCTGCACAGTTGCGTCGCAGTCCGCGACGGCGAAGTAAGTGAGCCAATGCGGCGGCATCGGTCCCATCTCAGGAGTGATCTGGTACATCCCACCCACGCTTTCCTCGCCTTTCTTGAAAATCGTGTATTCCATCGGACCAGGAAAAGCCTGACTGGCCCAACCGAACAGAGTCGTATAGAAGTCTTTTGCCTTCTTAGTATCAGTGGTGCCGAGTTCCTGCCAGCAATATGCTCCGAATTCTCCATAGACTCCGGCGCCTGGCGTGTCGTTTGGTTGCCAGATAGAGAAGACAGCGCCGGTTGGATCTTGAATAATCGACATGCGTCCGGCAGTACCAACGTCAAATGGTCCCTTCATGACGGAACCGCCCGCGGCTGTTGCCTGCGCCGTCGCCTCGTCAGCATTTGCAACCGAGATGTAATTCATCCAGTGTGGCGGGATTCCCGCGGAGAGCATCTCGCTATTGAGCTGGTAAAGACCGCCGACGTCTTTACCGTTCAGTTTGATCATCGTGTAGATCATGTCTGGGCCGGCTTCACCGTCCTCATAATCCCAGCCGAAAAGTTCTCGATAAAAATTTTTCGCTGCGCCGGCATCGGTTGTGCCGATCTCTACCCAACAAAAACTGCCTGGGGTATGTTTGGGAGCTTCTTGCATTCGTGCTTCGGTCATTGAAACAGATCCTCCTCAATTAAATCGGTCGGTCAGTTGTAAGGGTGAAGAGGTAGAGTAGCAGGAAAGTGCGGTACAGTAAAAAACGAAATGCGCTACTCTCAGCAAGCTGAAAGCAGCGCAATCCGTTGTTCTTACAAAGAGCCGAAGCCTTCTGTAAGATGGCCGCGAGAGCATGTACACGCTCAAGCTGCCTGATTTGTATCCCGGTTATCAACTGGCGGTCAGCTAATCACCGGTCAGCACTCGAAAATGTTTTCACAAATCCTCACGTCCCGAAGAACGTGGTGCCTTTAGGTTTTTGTTTTGGTGGCTTTTCCTCCACCGCCGATTACGCTTCGGCAACGAAGCTCAACTTTCGTTGAGCCGCCTCGCTCCCTTTGGCGGGTCCTTGCCTCGGGGCGCCATACGTTTTTATCCGTATGGCTCGAAAAAGTCTCGCAACCTTCTCTAGCTGAACCTTTCGGTTCTGACTAGGGCGTCATTTGAATCAACAGCCGCCTGTCAATTCCCTCGTTCGGGTGTCACCACACCGATTGCCGATCCCTTCGTCAGTCTCGAGAGCCGCAACCCTCGCGACAGGGAGAGTTATACTCCTGAGTTGGTTTTAGATCAATTTTTTGCGTGTTTTATTTTTGACGTTTTGTTTTTTCTAAAACGGTCGCGATTTTTTGTTGGACCATCTCCATTTCTACCTGCGTTTTGTATTTTGTTCGCGGCCAGAAAAACCCTTTCAATCCATCTTTGCGGCGGCGCGGTACGATGTGAATGTGCAAGTGCGGCACACTCTGACTAACGCGATTGTTCATCGCCACAAAAGTTCCTTCCGCTTCCATTGCTAATTCAACAGCACGCGAAAGCAATTGCGCGTTTTCAAAGAGAGGTCCGACTAGTTTCGCTGGCAAATCGGTCAGCGTTTCGTAATGCTCGCGCGGCACAAGCAACGTGTGACCGGGAAACAACGGCCGGTGATCGAGAAAGGCGAGCGAGTTTTCGTCTTCAAAAACAACGACGGCCGGAACTTCACCGGACACAATTCGACAAAACAGACAGTTTTCTTCTGTCATCGATAATCGTTCCTCTCTCTCTTAAAGAACTAGCTCGCCTTAGGGAGCGCGGCTCTTTCTAGTTTGGCGGGCCGATTATTTCGTCAAAACCGGGTCTGACGAAATCCCGCGCTTCCGGAAACGCTTTTTCCACTCGCTGGCGCAATCGCTCGAGCTGCAAAATCAGCGGCACGATTGATTCCATTCGTTCCGGCTGAGCTAGCTGCACCCAACGCCATGCAGCAATCGAACGATCGATGCCGATCAGCGCGACTTTCGCGGAACCGTCAGAATCCTTAGGAAAATCGGACATTTCCGGTTCGTCTTCCCAGCCGTCACTGCGGCAGGAAAGCGCCCGCATGATCTTCACGGCAATTTGATACTGATACCACTGAATCACTTCGCGCGCATCTTCAAGCTGCTCGGATGGCTCGCTCTGCTCCATGTAATCGAAGCTGCGAAACCAGTCGCTCGCGGTGTTTGCATATTTCTTTCCCGCACGCGCGAGCGGATGATTGTCGACGAGTTGCCGCCGGTGCTTACGCCTTTTTGGTTCTTCGTCCGGAATGTAATTGAGGTCGAGACCTGCTTCCCTGGCCCAGCCGGAAATCAGTTGCTGAGTCTCGTGCAGAATGGAGCTGAGCTTGTGCCAGAAAGTTTCGTTGCGAACGTCCTGGCTTTCAGTTACACCGTTGTGGTCCATCTGCTCGGTTGCGTAGACCAGGCAGCGCGAGGTCAGCGGACAGCGTTCACACCAACGATCGCAGTAGTTGTAAATTCCCGAGATCAAGTCAGGATTACTGGCTAGTTCGGTGAGGGATCTTCGTTGCATTCAGTTGTCTCCTTGATGATGAGGATTTAAGGTTGGCGCATTGTACTGTAGACTCACCGGAAATATGAAATTCGCTGTAAGAACAACTTCACGCTCGCTGTTGTTGTTGCTCGTGCTTGTGTGGTCCAACACAGCGTTCGCGCAACAGGATCGCACGTCTTTTGCTTACGGCTTCGTAAGTCCGAACACGAGTGAGAATCTCAAGCTCGAACAGGCGATCAAGGGAATGAGCTCACGCGAAGAAACTGAGCTACGCAACAAGGCGATCAACCTGAGTTGCGTGGTGCGTACGAAGATTTATGCCTTTCGCGCGCTGGGTTCCTGGAACGACGGCGCCGAGCACTCGGTGATGGTGCGCGTCAAAAGCGATGAGGCCACGTTGCGATACGTCTTGTCGCGCATGGGACGCGACGCACAGCAGAAGTACGTCATCTATTTTCACCCGCAGCCGGGTGGCGAAGTGGACCTCTACACGCTGCGGCCGCGCGCGGGTGCTCGCAATCTTGTCGCTTTAACAACCGCGCTCGAGCACGCCGGGATTCCGTTTCGCACGATAGTGCCGTTGAAACAAACTACCACCGTCTACATCATCGATCTCGATCGCAATCTACGCGAAAAGATCATGGCGGCGGCGCAAACGCTGCGCGCGCGCGTGACGGCCGAGCCCGGCAAAGCACAGCTCTTTGGCGACGACGAGCGACAACGCGCCAAAACCGTCTTCGAGCAGGACATCAAAACCTACGAAACCAAAAACCCAAACCTGCCGCCAACCTGCGATGTTCAGAAGAGAAGAAAGAGATGAAATCGAATAACCCCTGCATTACCGCCACTGTCGCTGAAGCGCTCGAACTCCTCCCGGGGCCGGAGGGTCAACGCTTTGCCGGCGTCTTCAGGCACGGCAGTCTCGAGGTTGAGATTTATGCGCCGCGCGGTACGGATCCGCAGCAGCCACACACGCGCGACGAGATCTACTTCGTTGTAACGGGCACGGGTGAATACGTCTGCGGCGACACGCGCCGAAATTTTGGACCAAGCGACCTGCTGTTCGCCGCCGCGGGCGCCGTGCATCGCTTCGAAAACTTCTCCGGCGACCTGACGCTGTGGGTGTTGTTCTACGGTCCGGAAGGCGGCGAGGAAAACGGAGAATAGCCACAAAAAGGCACAACTCCAGGGAAGAAACGGAGGATAAAAGATGGCCGAACTTCGCGCAGTCGCAGCGTGTTTTGCAGTGGCCGATATCAGCGCCACGATCCGTTGGTACGAAGAGCAACTCGGCTTCATCGCCGATCCTTTTCCAGATCGCGAGCCGTACGTCTTCGCGATTCTCTCTCGCGACGACGTGGAGATCTTTCTGCAACGCGTCGAGGGTTATCAGAAACCCGATGTTTACAGCCGGCGGCCGGGCGGTGTTTGGGACGCCTACATTCGCACGGAAGGCGTGGAGGATCTTTACGAGTCGGTGAGCACGGAAGCTGAGATCATTCAACCGCTGCGCAGACAGCCGTATGGCGCGTGGGAGTTTGAAGTTAAAGATTCGAACGGATACGTGTTGGTGTTTAGCGAGTTGGAATAACGAGTTGTTTCCCGCAAAGGCGCAAAGACCCAAAAGAAAACTGGTCGACACTACGAATCTCACTTTGCGCCTTTGCGGGAAACTTCTTCTAATCCGGCTTGACGGCTTTCATAAACGACGCCAGCGGCAACGTGTTCAGCACTTCCCGTTTCGTCACCCAGCCACGGCGCGCCATCGCAACGCCAAACTTCACATTATTCAACGCACCCACTGAATGAGCGTCGACTGAGATCACAAACTTGATCTTGCGCTTGCGCGCCTCACGCACCCAGCGCGGTTCGAGATCCAGCCGGTAGGGATCGCCGTTGATTTCGACCGCCGCTTTCGACTCCGCAATCACATCGAGAATGCGCTCAACGTCACATTCAAACGGCGGGCGGCGTTCAAGCAGTCGCCCGAGCGCGTGACCCCAAACTTTGAAAACCGGCTGGCGCATGGCCGTGACGATCCGCTCGGTCATCTTCCGCGAGTCCATCTTGTAGCGCGCGTGAACGCTGGCGACGATGCAATCAAGCTGTTCCAAAATGCGGTCCGGATAATCGAGACCACCATCCGCGAGAATGTCTGACTCCGTTCCACGCAGGATCTTGATCTTCACGGTGCTTTGCAGTTCGTCGATTTCGTCCCACTGCCGATACAAATCCTCGGATTTCAATCCGCCGGCGTAAAACGCGGTCGGCGAGTGATCGGTGATGGTGATGTACTTCATGCCCATCGCTTCGGCGGCGTGGACCATCTGTTCGAGCGTGTGCTTGCCGTCGGAGTAGGTCGTGTGGCAATGGACCAGGCCTTTGATGTCGTCGAGCGTTAGCAAATCTTCCGGCAGTTTTCCCGCCAGCGCGGCTTCAATTTCGCCGTGGTCTTCACGTAATTCGGGCGGCACGAACTGCATGCCCGCGCGGTCGTAAAGCTCCTCTTCGTCGCGCGGCATCCGCGCCGCTTTCTTCTTCTGGCTCATGACGAGCGCGCTGACTTTGTCAACGTGCGCTTCGGAGCCGGTGCGTGAGAACAATGCCACCGGATACTCCGCCGGTGTAACTGCGGTAAACGACACGACCGCGCTGTCGGCGAGTTGCGCAACACAGTTGTTGCCTTCACCGTCGACACTCGAAATGATCGACGGAAACTGACGAAAGTGCGCGACCAATCCTTCTGGCTTCTTGCCGCTCGCGACGATGTCGATAACGTCGACCGTTTCAACCCAGCGGCGTAACGAACCTGCGACACTAATGTCGATCAGGCCGCGGCTTGTTTTCATGTACTCGATGACTTGATCGGCCGTGTTCCACGCGTGATGAAGATGCAATCGCTGGCGCGGCTTCTCTTTCGGCTTACTAATCTCCTCGAGCAGCCGTTGTTCCGTCTTCGCGGTGAACCCTTTGAGATCGCGAAGCTTTCCCGCTTCCGCCGCGGCTTTTAATTCTTCAACAGAGCCGATTCCGAGCTCGTCGTGAAGCTGTTTGATCTTGGCGAGACTCAATCCGGGAATGGCCGAGAGTTGCAAGATGCCGGGCGGAAACTCTGCGCGTAGTTCATTCAATACGGACGACTCGCCGGTGAGATAAAGCTGTTTGATTTGCGACGCGAGGGCGCTGCCGATGCGTGGCACTGTGGTTAATTGATCTTCGCGAACAAGCCGATCGAGATCGCCGAGAGCCTGAATCGATCGCGCGCCCGCGTTGTAAGCCTTCGCCTTGAAACGGTACTGCCCGCCGCGCATCTCCATGAGCTGCGCGATCTCCTGCAAAGCAGCGGCGATTCCAAACTTATCGAGTTGTGGTTTTTGCTCAGGCATCGATCTACACTAACTTAACCATGCCGATAACAACAATCAACCCAACTACGGGCGAAACTCTGCAATCATTCGACGAACTTTCTGCTCAGCAACTCGAAGCAAAACTCCAGCTCGCAGCAACCACCTTTCACTCGTACAAACACTCTTCGTTCGCCGAACGCGCTGGTCGCATGACGCGAGCGGCCGAGATCCTTGAGAACGAGAAACGCGAGCTTGGCAGGTTGATGACGATCGAGATGGGGAAGCCACTCAAAGCTGCGATCAGTGAAGCTGAGAAATGTGCATTGGTATGCCGTTACTACGCCGAAAACGCAGAACACCACCTTGCCGATCAAGTAGCCAAAACAAACGCGCAGCAAAGCTACGTTCGCTTTCAACCGCTCGGTCCGGTGCTCGCCGTAATGCCCTGGAATTTTCCGTTCTGGCAGGTCTTTCGCTTCGCCGCTCCGGCGTTGATGGCCGGAAATGTGGGTTTGCTGAAACACGCTTCAAACGTGCCGCAGTGTGCGCTGGCAATTGAAGATATTTTTCGCCGCGCGGGCTTTCCGGAAGGCGCGTTTCAAACGCTGCTGATCGGCTCCGACAAGGTCGAAATCATCTTGAAAGATCCGCGCGTGGTTGCGGCAACTTTGACCGGCAGCGAACCGGCGGGCAGGAGCGTGGCCGGCATCGCAGGTAAACACATCAAGAAAACCGTGCTGGAACTCGGCGGCAGCGATCCGTTTATCGTTATGGCGTCAGCGAATCTTGACGAAGCAATCACGACCGCGGTGAAAGCGCGCACGATCAATAACGGTCAGTCGTGTATAGCAGCCAAGCGCTTTATCGTAGCTTCAGAGATCTACGATGAGTTTGAGCAGGGATTTGTCGAACAGATGAAAGCGTTGCGCATCGGAGATCCGCTCGAAGAAAGCACGGAAATCGGTCCCCTTGCGACACCACAGATCGTCAACGATCTCGAAAAACAAGTGCAGCAAGCGGTGGCGGAAGGCGCCAGAATACTCACCGGCGGAAAAAAATTGGATCGTCCCGGTAACTTTTACGAACCAACTGTTCTCGTCGACGTCGATCCTTCAAGACCTGCTTCGTGCGAAGAGATCTTCGGCCCTGTCGCGATGCTATTTCGCGTAAACAACATCGACGAAGCAATCCGTCTCGCCAACGCCACGCCTTTCGGTCTCGGCTCCGCCGCCTGGACCAACCACGCCGCCGAACAAGAGCGCTTCATCAATGAGCTCGAAGCCGGATCGGTGTTCATCAACGGCATGGTGGCTTCCGATCCCCGCTTGCCATTCGGCGGCGTGAAGCATTCCGGCTATGGCCGCGAGCTCGCGGAATTCGGCATCCGCGAATTTGTAAACATCAAGACGGTATGGATTGGTGAGGGCAAGGCGGCCACGGATGCGACAGAATAGTATCGGTGGCGGCGCCCGGCCGCGCGGGTTTGATCACCTCGCGAATCACGCGAAACAAGATCGCGCGGCGAAATAGCGCCGACGGCGCAATCAGCAGATTGAACACTTGCAGCAACACACTCCGCACCGCGACTTCGCGCGTCGCGAGTTGCAGCACGCGATCCATGTACCAGTGCATGAAGCGCGTCATCAGTCCCGGCGTTCCGCCTTCCGTTTCGCGGTAGCGATAGTCTTCACCGGTCGCCATCAACCACGGCGCTTTGTTGACCCTCGCGAGCCGCTGCTGGAAACGTTGCGCCAAATCATACGAGCTTCCGTCACACTCGAATTCCTCCTGCTCGCGCAAACACTCCTGCAACGTCCGCGCACCCAACGCCGCGATCGTCATGCCTTGTCCGTAAACGGGATTGAACGCACACGCCGCGTCGCCGAGCACGACGAAGTTCTCCGGCAGGTTCTTCGCGCTTTCGAAATGACGCACGCGGTTCATGGTATTTCGATGTGTTCTAATAGGAGAAACAGGTGTGGCGGCGCGGATCGCATTGGCGATGATTGGGTCGCGCAAACTCTCGGCAAACTCAACAAACGCCTGCTCGTCACTCGGCGGATAATCACGGCCACCACCAATCAGTGTTAACAGCCAACGGTTGTCTTCAACTCTGAACAGAATCCCGCCACGCCTCTTTTCCGGCGGAGCCGACTGCACGTACGCACAAACCCATTCGCCGTTGAAATTTTCCGGAATGCGATACAAACGGCTCGCGTAACCGATGTGCGCATCGACAGCAGTCTCCTGCGGCGGTTCGTAGCCAAGGTCTTTCAACCAGCGCGGCGCGCGCGAGGCGCGGCCCGTTGCATCGACCACTAAATCGGCTCGCACCTCTCGCGCGACACGTCGATCCGAATCGCTGGCACGCGTGATAACCAACACGCCGGCAACACGGTTCTCGATCGGGTTTCCCAATAGACCAAGCACTTCCATTTGATCCGCGATCTCGATCTGCGGATTCTGAACCAACCGGCGGCGCACGTGCAGATCGAGCACGGGCCGAGTGAACGCCAACACTTTCAACTCGGACGGAAATCTCATGCCCCAACCCGCGCGTGTGAACCACGCAATGTCATTCGCCATGTCGAGCAACGGCACGCCGGCGGCGATCATTTCATCCTGCAAACCGGGGAAAAACTCTTCGAGCACCTGACGGCCGCGCAGCAAAAGTCCGTGAACGTGGTTCGCCTGCGGGATACCTTTGCGGACTTCGGGAGTGTCCTTAAAAGCGTCGCGCTCGATCAAAGTGACGCGGTCGAAGTGCTCCGTGAGGACTCGCGCCGCCAACAATCCTGCGAGGCTTCCGCCGAGCACCACGGCGTGGCGGCCAACGACTTCGCTCTGAACCTCTCGGTTCCCTCTTGTATTCATTGCGTACCTCCTAAATAATCTGGGCTTATTGAGTTGAGTGTCGGGGTGCTGGTTAACTGCTGCCGCGGAAGATACGGGCGCGGAACGCATGGCGTATTTAGAAAGCTCTGAAATGCTCGTGAGAAAGTTCTGAAAAAGGAGCGCGGGCGGCTCGCCCGCAGGTAACGCGAAAGACGCACCAGCGTACTTGGCGGGCGAGCCGCCCGCGCTCCCAACTGAAAAGCGATGCTAAACCGCCCAGACAGCCGCATTTATTCATTTGGCGTGTTTCGCGTCGATGCCGCGGAGCGTCTGCTTTTCAAAGAAGATCGCGAGGTGCCGCTGACGCCTAAAGCATTCGATACGCTGCTGGTTCTGCTCGAAAACAGTAGTCACGTGCTGACGAAGCAGGAGCTGATGCGGAAAGTCTGGCCGGACAGTTTTGTCGAGGAAAACAACCTCGCGCAAAACATTTCAACACTGCGCAAAGCGCTCGGCGGTGATTACATTCAGACGGTGCCGAAGCGTGGCTATCGTTTTGTCGGCGACGTGAAAGCGAGCGAAGAGGAAACGGTAATTGTGCGCGAGCGTATTCGCAGCCGCATCGTCGTTGAAACAACCGGCGACGAAGACCACCACCGCGAGCTGAAAGCGATTCCGGCACGTGCGGAAACAGTCTTCACTGTTCCCGAAACGATGTACGCTCGCAGCGGCGACGTGAATATCGCTTACCAGGTGATCGGCGACGCGCCACTCGATCTCGTTTTCGTGATGGGTTGGGTGTCGCACCTCGAATACTTCTGGCGCGAACCGAGCTTTGCGCGCTTCCTGCTACGTCTCGCTTCGTTTTCACGTTTGATACTCTTCGACAAACGCGGCACCGGTCTTTCCGATCGCGTTCCGATCAATCAACTGCCAACACTCGAACAACGCATGGACGACGTGCGCGCTGTGATGAACGCGGTCGGCTCCGAACGCGCCGCGCTGTGCGGTGTGTCGGAAGGTGGTCCGATGTGTAGCTTGTTTGCCGCCACGTATCCCGAAAAGACACTCGCGCTCGTGATGATCGGCACCTACGCCAAACGCGTTCGCGATGCTGAGTATCCGTGGGGACCGACACTGGAAGAACGCGAACACTTCTTCGACGTGATGCGCGAGCACTGGGGTGGACCAGTCGGAATCGACGAACGCGCGCCGAGCCTCGCGCACGATCCGAAGTTTCGCGACTGGTGGGCCACGTACCTGCGCATGGGCGCAAGTCCGGGCGCGGCAGTCGCGTTGACGCAGATGAACGCGGAGATCGACGTACGCAACGTGCTGCGGTCGATTCGCGTGCCGTCCCTGGTTATTCATCGCACTGACGATCAGTGTTTGAAAGTCGAGGAAGGCCGCTTTGTCGCAGAACGGATTCCGGGAGCGAAGTTTGTCGAGCTGCCGGGAAACGATCACCTGCCGTTTGTCGGCGACCAGGACGCGATTCTCGACGAGATGGAAGAGTTTTTGACCGGCGTGCGCCACACGCAGGAGCCTGATACCGTGCTGGCGACGGTTTTGTTCACGCGCATTGCAGGAACCAACAATCAGCTCCGGCACAGCAACTGGGAAGAGTTGCTGCGCCGCTTGCGCGCGCACATCGCGAAGGAGATCGAGTGGTTTCGCGGCCGCGAGGTTGATATGGTTGGCGACCGGCCGCTGGCGATCTTCGATGGACCAGCGCGCGCGATTCGCTGCGCGTTGGCAATCACGGAATACGCTTCGCGCCTGGGCGTTGAGACACGCGCCGGACTGCACACCGGTGAGTGTGAGATCGTGGACAGTAAAGTAGCAGGCGCGGCGGCGGAGATCGGCGAGTGTGTCGCGAACGAGGCCGAGGCTGGTGAAGTGCTGGTGTCGGGCACGGTGAAGGATTTGGTTGCGGGTTCGGGAATCAAATTTGAGGACAGAGGCATTCGCCTGATGGCTGACTGCGGGGAGTGGCGCTTGTTTGCGGCGCAGCGCGGAACCTGATATTTCCCGCAAAGGCGCAAAGAAAACACTTGAACGTTTCTCAACGCTCTTCTTTGCGTCTTTACGCCTTTGCGGGAACCTAAAAAACTATGAGTACTTCTACCCTGTTATACCCATTTGCGGATCTGGATTTGGCTCGTCGTTTGGAGCGAACGGAAGCGGTTTCTAATGCCGGATTTGTTGAAGCGCGGGACAAGGCGTTTCCGGATGTGGGCGCGAAGTGGATCGAAGTGGCGGGTGCTTATGCCATGTTTGACGGCTCGAACTCGCCTGTCACACAGACGTTTGGCCTGGGAATGTTTGAGTCATTTACCGCGGAAAATTTCGAGCAGCTCGAACAATTTTTCTTCGAACGCGGCGCGGATACTTTTCATGAAGTCTGTCCGCTGGCGGATCCATCGACGTTCACACTGCTCAGCGAGCGCGGCTATAAGCCGATTGAGTTTTCGAACGTGCTCTACCGGCCGATCAGCACTGACTTGCGCCTCGACGCGCCACGCAACGAGCGCTTAAAGGTGCGGCGGACTGGCAAAGACGAGGTCGACCTGTGGGCCGAAACGGTGTTCGAAGGCTGGAGTGAATTTACGGAAGTGGCTGACTTTTTGCGCGAGCTGGGCCAGGTCCAGGCCCGCTCAAAAGCGCTTCCGTTTCTGGCCGAGTTAGACGGCAAACAGATCGCCGGCGGCGCACTCGCAATCGTGGGCGACGTCGCTCTGCTGGCCGGCGCGAGCACGATTCCAAGTGCACGACGTCAGGGAGCACAGCTCGCGCTGCTCGAAGAACGACTGCGTTACGGTGCGGCGCAAGGCTGCACGGTCGCGATGATGGTGACGCAGCCCGGCAGTGGCTCGCAACGCAATTCAGAACGTCACGGATTTCATATCGCTTACACACGAACCAAGTGGCAAGTACACAGGGAGTGAATTGTCGATTTTCGATTGCCGATTGAAGAACGAGCAAATCGGCACTGGCTATTGGCAATCGGAAATCGACAATCGAAAATTAACAATGAATGAATTTGAGAAGCTCGGCGCGTTTTACCTGGGCCGTCCATACGATCTCGCACAGAAGAAACCAAAAGAAGGTCTGCTGCTTTACGACTCGAAGGATCTCGTGACGCACGCCGTGTGCGTCGGCATGACCGGCAGCGGCAAAACCGGCTTGTGCATCGCGCTACTGGAAGAAGCCGCCATCGACGCGATCCCCGCAATCATCATCGACCCAAAGGGCGACCTCAGTAATCTGCTCTTAACCTTTCCTAATCTTGCCGCACAAGACTTTGCCCCCTGGACCAATGAAGGCGAGGACGCCGCACAGAAAGCCCAACTCTGGAAAGACGGTCTCGCAAGCTGGGGTCAGGACGGCGAACGAATCAAACGCCTGCGCGACGCCGCGGAGTTTCGCATCTACACCCCCGGTAGCAACGCCGGTATTCCTGTTTCGATTCTGAAGTCGTTTGACGCGCCCAACGAAACCGTTCGACAGGACAACGAGCTACTCGCGGAACGAATCAACACCACCGCGACGAGCCTGCTCGGACTGATCGGTATCACGGCCGATCCGCTGCGCAGCCGCGAACACATTCTCATCTCCAACATTCTCAACCACGAGTGGTCCAACGGGCGAACTCTCGACATCGCTGGTTTGATTCAACAGATTCAGTCGCCGCCGATGACGAAGATCGGCGTGATGGAGCTCGACTCGTTCTTCCCGGCCGGCGATCGTATGGAACTGGCGATGGCCTTGAATCACCTGCTCGCATCGCCGAGTTTTGCGAGCTGGATGGAAGGCGAGCCACTCGACGTGCAGCAGTTGCTCTACACGTCCGCGGGCAAACCGCGGTTGTCGATCTTTTCGATCGCGCATCTCGGTGATGCGGAGCGCATGTTTTTTGTGTCGCTGCTGTTGAACCAGGTGCTTGGTTGGGTCAGAGCGCAATCGGGAACAACAAGCTTGCGCGCGATTCTCTACATGGACGAGATCTTTGGTTACTTCCCGCCGGTCGCGAATCCGCCGTCGAAGTTGCCGCTGTTGACGCTGTTGAAGCAGGGCCGCGCGTTTGGGCTCGGCGTTGTGCTCGCGACGCAGAATCCGGTCGATCTCGATTACAAAGGACTGGCGAACACCGGCACGTGGTTCATCGGACGTTTGCAAACCGAGCGCGACAAAGCACGCGTTTTGGAAGGACTGGAAGGTATCGCGGCGGGCATTGGTCAGAAGTTTGACAAGCAGGAGATGGAGCAGTTGCTGGCCGGACTGTCGAACCGGATCTTTCTGCTCAACAACGTGCACGACGACGCGCCGGAAGTGTTTGAAACACGCTGGGCCATGTCGTATCTGCGTGGGCCGCTGACTCGGACGCAGATCAAGACATTGATGGATCCCCTAAAATCCAACGCTGTTCCCCCAGTGGCCACAATCCCATCTCCGGCACCGGTGGTTACAACCAGCGCGCCCGTGGCTCAACAGCGCCCGCAACTTTCTCCCGACATAACCCAGTACTACATTCCCGTTCGTTCATCGCAAGACGGAAAGCTCTCGTACAGCCCGATGCTCCTCGGGCTTGCCGAAATCCACTACAGCAAAGCGAAAACGATCGAATTGACCCAGCAGGTCACGCTGCTCGCGGCAATCAACGATGGACCAATAGACTTGGACTGGAACGAGGCCACCTCGATTACGCTACCCGCCGAAGATCTCGAATCCGAACCGCAAACCGGTGCTCAATTCACGGAAGTGCCGTCGAAGGCGTCGAAAGTCAAAAGCTACGCGTCGTGGCGCAAGGACTTTGCAAGCTGGCTGTATCGCAACCAGCGGCTTGAGTTGTTTGAAAGTCCGTGCCTCGACATCGCTTCCAATCCGGGTGAGTCGGAACGCGATTTCCGTGTTCGTCTCCAACAGCTCGGACGCGAGCAACGCGATCAGGCAGTGGAAAAGTTGCGCCAAAAATACGCGGGCAAGTTTGCGCAACTCGAAGACCGAAAGCGCCGCGCGGAACAGGCCGTCGCGCGCGAAGCCGAACAAGCCAAGGATCAGAAATATCAGACTGCGATCTCGTTCGGCGCTACGCTCCTATCGTCGTTCATGGGCCGTAAAAGTGGCGGCGTACTTGGCCGCGCTACCACCGCGGCGCGCGGCGTCAGCCGTACGATGAGACAATCGGACGATGTCGAACGCGCCGAAGACAACGTCGCGGCGGTTTCGCAAAGGCTCGCCGATCTCGAAGCAGAGTTCAGATCTGAAGCAGAAACAGTCGAGCGTTCGCTCGATCCGACGACCGAACAACTCGACACCGTGAGTCTGAAACCCACGAAAGCCAACATCAACGTCAAACTACTAACGCTTGTTTGGGCGCCCTACTGGCACGACGCGCAGGGCGCGGCCCGACCGGCGTGGGAGTAAAAATGAAAATCCCCATCAAGTACGGCTTGCTGACAGCGCTCGGATTAATCATCTGGGTGCTGCTGGCTCATCTGCTGATCGCCAATCCTCAATCACTGGTCCACACGCGCTTCGGCCCGATCTTTTTCAACATCCTCCACTTCGCGATGATCTTTCTCGGAATAAAAGCGTTGGAACGTGAGCGTGGTACCAGGCTGAGCTTTAAAGAGGCGTTGAAGACTGGCGTTTCGATCGCGTTTGTCTACGCGCTGACCGCTTCGTTGTTCTTCGTTTGCGTGGTTTACTTCGTTGGCGACAAGTGGCTGGCGGTTGAACCTGGTGCGGCGACAACTCCAACGCGCACGCTCATGTTTCAGGCTTTCGCGGGACTGTTTTTGGGTACGCTGATCTTCGGTTTGATCTACTCGACCGTAATAAGTTTCTTTGTCGCGAAGCGGCGAAGTGAATCAGGGTACTAGGACCACCTTCCCGATATTCTTTCGTTCTTCCAGGTACCGGTGGGCCTTCGCGGCTTCGTCAAACGAGAAGGCCTGATCCACATACGGACGAACCCACTCTTCCTCGACGCCGCGCAGAATGTCGCGCATCCAGACTGCGACTTTCTCCGGCTCGTGCCACATGTGACCCAGGTTCAAGCCAAACACGCCGCGATTGCGGCTGAGCATCGGCAGCGGATAAAACCACGGAGATTGGAACACCGCTTTCAACATCTTCAACTTGCCGCTCAACCCATTGGCCGACCCGGCTGAAACACCAAACATTCCCAGCCGCCCGGTATGCCGCAACGACTCATAACTCTTCTTCCAATGTTTGCCGCCGATCGGATCGATGATCAGATCGACGCCACGGCCGTTGGTGAGTTGCATCAACACCGGTTGCCAATCCTGCTTGCGATAGTCGATCGCGTGGTCCAGGCCGCGTTCGGCAAGAAACTTGTGCTTCGAGGCGCTGGCGGTGCCGTAAGTGACAGCGCCGATCTTCTTCGCGATGTCCAGCGCGGCGAGCCCAACGCCGCCGCCGGCGTTGTGAATCAACACTGACTCGCCCACGTGCAGAGAACCCATCACGACCAACAGCGCATAAGCCGTCAGATAGTTCACGGGAATCGCCGCAGCCTGTTCGAACGTCAACGACTCGGGCTTGTCAAACACCTGCATCGCTTTCACTACGACCAGTTCCGATTGACCGCCAAAGCGGGTCATCGCCGCGACCGACTTCCCGACGAAGTCGCTATTGACTCCCTCGCCGACCTCCTCGATGACGCCGCTCACCTCATAGCCCATTACACAAGGCTTGGGTGGTCCATCCGGATAAAGCCCCTGCCGCGCGAGAATGTCGGCGAAGTTGAGACCCGCCGCGCGCACTCTGATCAGAACTTCACCCGCTCGAGGCTTCGGGTCCGGCTTCTCCTGGACCTGCAGCACCTCAACGCCACCCGTTCCGGTGTTTACAATTTGTCGCACAGCCGCATATTAACAGTGTTAAGCTGTCGCACAAATAAATATGCGTCCAAGAACACTCGTGCTCTTGTCGGTCCTGGCCCTTCTGGTCTGGGCGGCCGGTTGCACGAAACAAAACTCCAAACAACTGACACTCGCCCTTGTTGAAGGCGTCGAGGGCGAGGCGCTCAAACAGGCGGCGCACGATTACGAAGCTCAGACCGGAGTGAAGATCAACTTCGTGCAGCTTCCTTATCAAAATCTTTTTGAGAAAGAATTGATAGATCTCAATGCCCGGACCGGCGCTTACGATCTGATCATGATGGACGACCCGTGGTTTCCGCGTTTTGCGGGCAACCAGTTTCTGACGGACCTCTTGCCGCTGCTGCAAAAACGGGGGCAAAATGGACCAGACGCCGATTTCGTCGAGGCTTCCGTCAACGTTTGCCGGCATCCGTATCTATTGGGCCCGCTTTACGCGCTGCCTTATGTCGGCAACTCGCAGTTGTTCTTCTATCGCAAAGATCTTTTTGAGAAACACGGTTTGAAAGAACCGTCCACGTGGGATGAAGTGCTCGCAGCCGCGAAGACAATTCAGGAAAAAGAAACGAGCGCCGGCGGCGGAAAGATGTACGGCTACGTAATGCGTGCCGCGCAGGGAAATGCCGCCGTCGCCGATTTCATGCCGATTTTCTGGGCCTTCGGCGCCGAAATGTTCGACTCGGACGGCAAGCCAACGGTGAATAGTCCCGAAGGAATAGCGGCGCTCGAGTTTATGCTGGAGTTGGGTAAGGTCTCGCCGCCGGGTTACGCGAGTTTCAATGCCGACGAAGTGAGCGCGCATCTGTTACAGGGCACGTCGGCCATGTCGATCAACTGGCCCGCGTGGATCAGTGCGTTCAGCGATCCGGCAAGATCCAAAGTCATCGGCAAGATCGAATTCGCGACTCTACCGGGCGCACGCAAGCCGGGGCAGGCGGAGATTGGCAACTGGCTCATCGCGATTCCCCGCTATTCGCAAAACACAGAAGCCGCGATGGACTTCCTGCTGTGGGCCACCACCGCCGAACAGATGAAACGATCCGCGTTGCGCGGTAATCCGCCGACGCGCACGTCGCTCTTTCAGGACGCGGAACTGGTAGCGAAGTTTCCCGCGTATCCCGCGCAGTTTCGTTCGCTCTCGACGTCGCGGCCGCGGCCACGCACGCCGCAGTGGAACGAGATCGAAAACGCCTTTGGCATCTTTCTCTCAAAGGCCAACAGTGGTGAGTTGTCTCCGACGGAAGCAATGAACCAGGCGAATGCCGAGATCGAGAAGATTCTTCAACGCGCTCAATAGGCGCGAACTGCTGCTGCCCTACCTCCTCGTCGCTCCGGCGCTGGCGGTGCTTCTCGCGCTTTCGATTTATCCGCTCCTCTATTCGATCACGATCAGTTTGCAACAGGAAACTGCGGCTGGCGTCGTGTGGACGCTCGCGCACTTCAAACGGCTCTTAACCGACAACTTCTTTCGCACGGCGATGGCCCACACGTTTGTTTACGCGATCGCGGCTTTGACGTGTGAGTTTGGGCTTGGTCTCGGTTTGGCGTTGTTGTTGAACCAGCAGATTCGCGGGCGTGGACTGTTTCGCGCGAGTTTGCTCGTGCCGATGATGTTGCCGACGGTGGTCGTCGGCATAGTTTGGCGTTTGCTGTTGAATCCGAATTTCGGCGCGATTAATGGGACGCTCAAGCAGATCGGCATCAACACTGAGAGTTTGACGTGGACTGCATCGCCGCGGCTGGCGTTTGTGGCAGTGGTGGCGGTTGATGTGTGGCAATGGACGCCGTTTGTGTTTCTCGTTCTGCTGGCGGGGTTGCAGGCGATTCCACAGGAGCCTTATGAAGCGGCGCTGATCGACGGCTCGAGTCGCTGGCAAACGTTTCGACACGTGACGTTGCCGCTGCTGAAGCCGGCGATTCTGATCGTGTTGCTGTTGCGCACGATGGATCTGCTGCGGGTGTTCGATCAGATTTTTATTTTGACTGAAGGCGGGCCGGGATTTGCGACCGAGATGATCAGTCTTTACATCTACCGGACCGCGTTTCGGTTTTCTGATTTTGGGTATGCGGCGGCGATGTCGTTTGTACTGCTGGCGGCAACGAACGTGGTGAGTGTGGTCTATATAAAACTGTTGCAGGATGAGAACACGAATTTTTAAAACGGGATTGCTGGTGCTGGCGTTGCTGGTAGCGCTAGCACCGGTCTACTGGATGATCACGATCTCGCTAAAGATCGAGGTGGATCAGTTTGCTTATCCGCCGAAGTGGTTCTGGTTTACGCCGACGCTGCGGCATTACTACGACGCGTTTGTGACGCGATCTTTTGGGCAATACTTGTTGACGAGCGCGATCGTTGCGGTTGTGTCAACAGCGTGCGCGTTGGTTATCGGCACGCTCGCGGCGTATGCATTGACTCGTTTTCGGCTTCCTTACAATCTCGATCGAAAACTCTCGCTGTGGATTCTCTCGACGCGCATGTTTCCGGCGATTGTGACGGCGGTGCCGCTGTTTTTGATGATGCGCGACTTGCGCCTGCTGAACACTAGGCCCGCGCTGATAGTTGTTTACACCGCTTTCAACTTGCCGTTTGTGGTTTGGATGATGCGCGGTTTCTTTGCGGAAGTGCCGCGCGATCTGGAAGAGGCGGCGCTTGTTGACGGTGATTCGCGTTTGGGCGCGCTGGTGCGCGTGGTGTTGCCGTTGGTCAGTCCCGGGCTCGCGGCAACAGCGGTGTTTTGTTTGATCGTCTCGTGGAACGAGTTTTTGTTTGCGCTCGTGTTGACTCAGACGGATGCGGCGATGACATTGCCGGTCGGAATTGCAGGGCGCGTGACTCAATACGAGATCAAATGGGGCGTGATGAGTGCGGCGGGCGCAGTGGCGATGATACCGATACTGGTCTTTGCGCTCGCAATGCAGCGGTATTTGGTTCGGGGACTGTCGCTTGGTGCGGTTAAGGGCTAGCAATGGGGATCAAGTTTAAAAACGTGACGAAGACGTTTGGCGATACGAAAGTCGTCGACGATCTCTCCCTCGAGATCGCCGACGGTGAGTTTGTCGTGTTGCTTGGTCCGTCCGGTTGCGGGAAGACGACGACGTTAAGGATGCTCGCCGGACTTGAAACTGCGACCAGCGGCGACATCTACATTGGCGACGAACGAATCAACGACGTGCCAACGCAACGACGCGACCTCGCAATGGTTTTTCAGAGTTATGCGCTCTATCCGCACATGACGATCGCCGAGAACATTGCGTACCCGTTGCGCGTGCGCAAACTGGATCAAAATGAACGCCGGAATCGGGTAGCGAGAGTCGCAAAAATGTTGGAGATCGAACCGCTGTTGCAGCGGAAGCCGCGTCAACTTTCAGGGGGAGAGCGGCAGCGCGTTGCGCTCGCGCGGGCAATCGTGCGCGAACCGCGTGCTTATCTCATGGACGAGCCGCTTTCTAATCTCGACGCGCGTTTGCGCGTGCAAATGCGTGGCGAGCTTAAACGGCTACAACACCAGCTCGGCACCACCACGATTTACGTCACGCACGATCAGGCAGAAGCGATGACGCTGGCGTCGCGCGTGGCGGTGATGAAGAAAGGACGGCTACAGCAGTTTGATACGCCGCTCAATATCTACAACCACCCGGCGAACCGGTTTGTCGCGGAGTTTGTCGGCAGTCCGAGCATGAACTTCATTGAAGGAAAGATTGAGCGAGGAATGTTTGTTAGCGAAGAGATTGAGCTTCCGGTAAACAGGGCTGACGGCAGCGTAACGCTTGGAATACGCCCGGAACACGTTCACGTCCTCACGCAACCACAGGACGGCGCGATTCCCGCGAGTGTTTACGTTACCGAACTGATGGGAAACGAGACTTTCGTCTTTCTAACGGTCGGCCCGCACAAACTAATCGCACGTGCTCCAGCAGATTTTCGAGCGGAGTTCGAAGCTCCGGTGTGGCTGCGTCTGGAGAGCGAAAAAGCGCACTTTTTTATAAAAGAGTAATCCACAGATTACGCAGAAAAAATCTGTGTAATCTGTGGATGGATTCAGTTACGAAGCGCTCTTCGCTGCAGTGTCGGTAGTGGACGTTTGCTGCTTGTTCGGTTGTGGCGTGATGCGCAAGTAAGGCTTCGGCGCTCTCCAACCACCTGGGAATTTCTCCTTCGCAGCTTCATCCGAAAGCGACGGCACGATAATCACGTCGTCGCCATCTTTCCAATTCACCGGCGTTGCCACGCTGTACTTCGCCGTCAACTGAAGAGAATCAATCACGCGCAGAATCTCCTCGAAGTTGCGGCCGGTGCTCGCCGGGTAAGTAATCATCAATTTAACTTTTTTGTCTGGGCCGATGACGAACACGGAGCGCACAGTGAAGATGTCGCTGATTTCCGGGTGGATCATGTCGTACAGTTCGGCGATTTTGTGGTCTGGGTCGGCGATCACAGGGAAATTAAGCTCCGTTCCCTGCGTCTCCTTGATGTCCTCTGCCCACTTCTTGTGCGAATCAGTGGGATCGACACTCAGACCGATCACTTTCACACCGCGTTTTTCGAAGTCGGGCTTCGAGCGGGCCACGTAGCCAAGCTCGGTGGTGCAGACGGGCGTAAAGTCTTTTGGGTGGGAGAACAGAACTGCCCAGCTATCACCAAGCCACTCGTGAAAGCGAATGGGGCCTTCCGTCGTATCCGCTGTGAAATCGGGCGCAATGTCGCCAAGTCGTAAAGCCATTTTTCTCTCTCCTTTTTGGTTGCAGACAGGACGCTTGTACAACTAATGTCCGGGCAAGTCAAAGGCTGGCCTGAAAACGAACCGTGCTATGCTTCGCCGATGCAAATTGCACTGAATGGCGCCACTACGATGCGGGCCGATCTGGCTACTGATTTTCAGGCAGCAAAGGCAGCAGGCTTCGATTATTTAGAAATCTGGGCGGAAAAACTCAGAAAGTTCCTGCAGCAAAACACCATCGGCGAACTTGAAGAACTGGTCGCCAACAGCGGCGTTCCGCCGTTGAGTATCAACTCGATCGAGCACGTTACGTTTCGCGACTCGCACACGTTGAACGGAATCAAAGAACAGTGCGCCGAGTTGAGCCAGATAGCGGAAAAGATCGATTGTCCATTCATCGTCGTGGTCCCGAGTCCAGTGCCAAACCGGGACATCACACGAGCCGAAGTGATCGCGGAATCAGTTCGCGCGCTCGGGGAACTCTGCGACATCGCCGCGCGCCACAACGTCTCGCTTGCGTTTGAGTTTTTGGGCCAACCGGACTGCAGCGTGCCGACACTCGGCCTGGCCCACGAAATCGTACGCGCCACGGAACGAAAGAATCTCGGCCTGGTGATCGACAGTTTTCACTTTTACGCCGGCGGCTCGACGATCGAGATGGTAGAAGCTCTCGATCCAAATCTGCTTTACGTCTTTCACATCAACGACGCGGAGAACCTGCCGCGCGAGCAGTTGCTGGACAAGCACCGGCTGCTCCCGGGGCTCGGCATCCTGCCGCTCGGTGATTTGCTCCATGCGTTTCGGAAGATCGGTTACGACAAGGTTGCGAGTGTCGAGATCTTCCGGCCTGAATATTGGGAAAGGGATCCGTTCGAATTGGCGAACGACGCGCTCAGCGCTACGAAGCGCGTCCTGGAAACTGTATGAAGCTCAAAGTCGGGATTATTGGCGCCGGATACATCGGCGGTGTCCACGCTGGAATACTCGCGCGTGATGATCGTGTGCAGTTAACTGCAATTCACGATGTAGATCGTGAACGCGCGGAAAAACTCGCGCGCGCAAACGATGCTCAAGTTGCTGAAACTCCAACCGAAGTAATCGAACGTTGCGACGCCGTTTACGTCACGGCTCCAAACACGCAACACGTCGCACTCACACTCGCAGCACTCGAAGCAGGCAAACACGTCTTCTGCGAGAAACCACTCGCCATAAACATCACGGACGCCGAATCCGTCTTCATCAAATCAAATCGCGTCCAATCTGTGGTCCAGGTGGGCCACAACCGGCGCTTCGCTCCCGTTTACGCAACTCTCAAACAGCTCATCACTGAAAAACACGCCGCACATTCAGCGCACGTAAAGATGAACCGTGGCGAACTGCTCAATCCGGTCTGGACCGGCGACCCGTCCGTTACCGGCGGCTTTCTCTACGAAACGCCGATTCACATGTTCGACATGATGCGCTTCCTCTTCGGCGAAGTTGAAAGCCTGCACGCGATCGGCTCGCAACACGAATACCGCGAAACTGACGACTTCTCTGTTCTGTTGAAATTCCGCAGCGGATTCCACGCCACTCTCGCGACCGCCGCTGACGCAAGCTGGCTGTTTCCGTTCGAACGCGTCGAAGTCTTTTGCCATCACGCGACGTTCGTAACCCGCGAAATGGAGAGCCTCGTCTGCAGCACCAACCTCGAAGGCCACTTCACCGAACAGTCGATGCAGCAGTTGCCGCGCGAGGAAAAATGGGGCTACGTGCAGGAAGATCGCGCCTTTGTCGACGCGATTCTCAACCACACGCCGCCGCTCGTCACGGCCCTCGACGGCCTGATGTCGGTTGAACTGGTAAACGCCGTTTACGAGTCTGTCCGCACAAATGCCACAATTACTATGCGAACTGTTGAGAGCCTGCGTTCGGAGAGGAGCGCGGGCGGCTCGCCCGCACCGTGACAATCACAAGCCCTCCGAGTTTGCGGGCGAGCCGCCCGCGCTCCGTGGAAGAAAGGTCGCTGTGCTAATATCCTTTCACCCGACCCCCCTGCTTGACCTGATCCCTCCCTCCTTATCTTTGGTGGCGTTTCCATGTCGCAGAATGCCCTCTCAGCAAGAAAAGAACGCGTCGAGCCGTCGGCGCGGCCAGTCGAACTGCATTCCGACCTCTATCGTGAAATCTTCGACCACTCCAAAGAAGCGATCGCGATCATCGACCCCGAAGGTTTCTATCTTCAACAAAACGGCGCTCATTTCACGCTGCTCGGTTACCCGGATGATGATCTGAAAGGTCAAACTCTCGCCAACGAACTCGACGAAGCAACCTTTGCCCAAATGAAACGCCAACTCGCCGAGACCGACGAGTTTTCCGGCGAAATCGTCTCCCGCACTCAAAGCGGCGAAGAGCTCAACATCGATCTCTCGGTTTTCACCATGCGCAGCGGTCTCGGCGAGCCGCTCTGTTACGTCTGCATCAAGCGCGACATCACGAGCCGCAAACAAGACGAGCTCGCATTGCGCCGCAGCCAGTCAGAGTTAACTGACTTCTTCGACAACGCTTCAGTCGGTCTGCACTGGGTCGCCGCTGACGGCACGATCCTGCGTGCTAACCAGGCCGAGCTCGACATGCTCGGCTACAAACGCGAAGAGTATGTCGGCCGCAACATCATCGACTTTCATCTCGATCACGAAGTCATTGAAGACATACTCGAGCGGTTGCGCGCGGGTGAAGTGTTGCGCGACTTCGAAGCGCGCCTGCGTTGTAACGACGGCGCGATGAAAACCGTGCGCATCGATTCGAGTGCTTATTTTGAAGACGGGAAGTTTGTTCATTCGCGTGGTTTCACCCGCGACATCACCGAGCGGTGGCGCATCGAGCACCGGCTCGCGCTGCAATACGCGATCACACGCATCGTTTCGCGGTCGATCGACTTCGTGGAAGGCACGCACGAGATTCTTGAAACCGTTTGTGAAGGTCTCGGTTGGCAGGTCGGGGTTCTTTGGTCGGTGGACCATCAGGAAAAGGTGCTGCGTTGTGTCGATCTCTGGCACAGTCCGGTCATCGACGCGACTGAGTTTGAGCTGGCTTGCGTCACGATGCCTTTTGTCAAAGGCCGCGGCTTGCCGGGCCGGATTTGGGAGAGTGGCAAACCGGTCTGGATTCCGAACCTGAGGAAGGATCGTAACTTTCCGCGTGGACCATTTGCCGAGCGCTCGGGGCTGCGTGCTGGTTTTGGTTTTCCGATCTTGCTGGGAAATGAAGTGCTCGGAGTGATCGAGTTTTTCAGCCAGGAGATACGCCAACCGGACCGCGAATTGCTCGAAATGATCGGCAGCGTTGGGAGCCAGATCGGACAGTTTCAGGAACGCAAACGCGCCGAAGAGAAGCTGGCACATCTGCTCGTGCGCGAACGCAGTGCGCGTGCTGACGCGGAAAAGGCGAACCGGTTGAAAGACGAGTTTTTGGCGACGCTGTCGCACGAACTGCGCACGCCTTTGAATGCAGTGATCGGTTGGTCGCGCATGTTGAAGTCGGGAAGACTGGACCAGGACAGCGCGACGCACGCGATCGACGTGATCGAGCGCAACGCGTGGGCCCAGAAACAGATCATCGAAGACATACTCGACGTTTCCCGCGTTATCACGGGCAAACTTCAGTTGCATCTTGGACCGGTGGATCTGATCGCGGTTGTGAACGCCGCACTCGATGCGGTTCGTCCGGCGTTCGACGCGAAAGAGATCAAGATCGAAACGCATTACCAGCAGGGATTGAAGGTCGTCGCAGGCGATGCCGATCGTTTGCAGCAGGTGGTTTGGAACCTGTTGTCGAATGCGTCGAAGTTTACGCCCGCGCGCGGTTCTGTGGGAATCAGTGTCATTCAGGATGGCGCGTATGCTCAGGTCCAGATCAGCGACACTGGACCAGGCATTGCGCCGGATTTCCTGCCGCACGTTTTCGAACGATTTCGGCAGGAGGACGGCTCAACCACGCGCCTGCACGGTGGACTTGGTCTGGGGCTCGCGATCGTGCGTCACCTCGTCGAACTGCACGGCGGGTTGATAGCAGCACAAAATGGAACCGTGAGCTCGGGAGCGGTGTTCACAGTGAAACTGCCGCTGCCGAGTGTTGAGATGTCTCTGACCAAGCCCGAGACCGCCACGACGCCGGAACCACACCCGATCGACAATGACCTTGCGGACCTGCGTATTCTGGTGGTTGAAGACGAACTCGACGCGCTCGACCTGCTCGCGATCGACCTGCGCGAGCACGGCGCGAGTGTGGTCGGAGTGCCGTCTGCTTCTGACGCACTCAGACTACTCGACAAAGAACATTTCGATCTGCTCATCAGCGACATCGGCATGGCCGACACTGACGGCTACAGCCTCATCAAGCAGATCCGCGAGCAGGAGGCATCGCCGGAAGAGCACATTCCCGCGATCGCGCTCACGGCCTACGCGCGCGCTCAGGACCGTGTCCGAGCTATTTCCGCCGGTTACAATACCCATGTGGCCAAACCTGTCGACATCCGCGAACTCGTTTCCGTGGTAAAGTGTCTGACCGGCAAGATCGGCTAGTCATTAACGCGGAACGTGCCAGTTTTGAGTTCAAGCTTCACTTGTCTGTCTGGGAACAACCTAAGGTTGAACTCAGAACGGCTTCAATCGTTATACCTGATGACCAAGCGCTGCTCCTGGGCTAAAACTCCCTTAATGCTCCCCTACCACGACAAAGAGTGGGGCGTGCCTGTTCACGACGACACTCGCCTGTTTGAGTTTTTGATTCTTGAAGGAGCGCAGGCCGGACTGAGTTGGGAAACGATCTTGCGCAAGCGCGACAACTACCGCGCAGCTTTCGACCGTTTCAACCCGGCGAAGGTCGCCAAATATGACGAACGCAAGATCGCCGCGTTGCTCGACGACGCAGGGATCATCCGCAACCGTTTGAAGATCAACTCGGCAGTTAGCAATGCGATCGCTTTCCGTGAAGTGCAACGTGAATTCGGCAGTTTCGACAATTACGTCTGGCGCTTTGTCGACGGCAAACCGATCCGGCGCAAACGCGGACAACCGATCGTCGCCACCACGCTGATCTCAGACCAGTTGAGCAAAGACCTGCTGAAGCGCGGCTTCAGGTTCGTCGGCTCGACCATCTGTTACTCATTCATGCAGGCGGTGGGCATGGTCAACGATCACGATCCAACCTGCTTTCGATATCGTGAAGTATGAACAAGATCAATCTGCAAGATAAGCTTTCGCTGATCGATGACCACTGGAATCCGCGCATCGCTGCCGAACTCAACGGCCAATATGTGAAGCTTGTAAAGTTTCAGGGCCCGTTCACCTGGCATCATCACGACAACGAAGACGAGCTTTTCATGGTCGTGAAAGGCCGGTTCAGGATGGAATACCGCGAGGCGGAAGCTGAACAAAGTGTTTGGATTGAAGCCGGTGAAATGATCGTCGTGCCTCGCGGTGTCGAACACCGGCCGGTTGCCGACGAAGAGTGCGAAGTGCTGCTCTTCGAGCCCGTTTCCACGCTGAACACCGGCAACACCGAAAACGAACTCACGCGCAAAGAACTGTCGCACATTTAATTTCTCGATTTGGAGGTCAACTTGAAAACCCGCACCTTAAAACTATGGCTCACGGCCGCGCTCGCGATCCCCTTCTTAATACAGGCCGCACTGGCGCAAACCGCATCGGGGGCCGCATCGACATCCCTCGCCAGTCTGCCCGATGCGGACATGTTGATCTACATCAGTCCACAAAGACTGTTGAATGATGCAGCGCCGAGAGTGATGGCCGAAAAGGACGTTACCGCCATGCGCGCCGCGTTTGCAGACATGAAGAAGTCAGTGGGCATCGATCCCTCGACGGTTGAGTACCTCGTCTTCGCGGTGCGCTTTCACAAACCGGCAGGCGATCTGAGTTTTGTGGCGCCGGACGTGATGGCTGTCATTGGCGGCGATTTCAGTTCCGATTCACTCTTCTCGTTGGCCCAGCTATCGCTCCAGGACAAGGTGCGTATCGAAAAACACGGATCGAAGACGATGGCCGTGATGAGAATCGATGCGATTGCGACGGAGGCCGAGAAGATGCCGATGCTCAAGTCGCTGGTGGAGGTCGGGGCGGTGCCGTTGAGCGCTAACTCGCTGGCAATCGGAAATCTTCCTTATCTCAAGTCAGCAATTGATGCCGCCGACGGCACCGGACGAATCAATCCTGCGACACTCGATTCGTTAATGCGTGATCCAAACGTGCTTGTGGCCAGCGCGGGCACGCCCCTGGCGTCGTTCGCAAAATCACTTGGTCTGTTCGGCACTGAGGCCACGCCGCGCGAAGGTAGTTGCAATACGTCTTTCGGCAACTTCTATTCGGCCATTACACTCAACGGAACTAACTTCAGCGTCCGCGGGGCAATGAATGCTGACAATCCCGACACCGCGAAGATCATCAGTAGTTTGATTCAGAGTCTGATGCAACAGGGCGCGAAACCCGACGCGCAGACACAGAGCGTGCTCGACACGATGAAGTTGACGGGAAAAGAGACTGAGATGCTCTGGACGATCATGAAAAGCGTGAAGATGATGCCGCGGGACAACGAGGTCGTCTGGGAGGCTGACATTCCGCAACAAGTAATCGCCGACGCCCTCAAACCGAAGCCGGCGTCAAAGGCCGAGGCTAAGCCGGCGGCATCACCGAAACGGTCAGTGCGCAGGAAACGAACCAGGTAGAGAGATCAAAAAGGAGAGAATCATGTCGATCACGCTGCGTTTGATAGCGTTTGCTCTATTGTTGGGCGCCGCAGTTTTGCTTGCGAGTGCGTTCAGGATCGAATCGAGTTCGTCGGCGCAAAACGCGAACAGTTCCACGACTACCAACAGGAACCAGAATTCAAATCAGAGCGATTCGCGCTCGGTTGCGCCGGCACCGTCGCAACAGGACTTCTCCAAAAACACCTGGGAACTTCCTGAAGACGCCGACAAAACAAAGAATCCGGTGCCTTCCACGCCTGAGTCGATCGCCAAAGGCAAAGAGCTCTATTTCGAACGGACCAAAGGCAACTGCGTCTTTTGTCACGGCGACACCGGCGCGGGCAACGAAGCGAATTTTCCTCGCCTACGCCGCAAACCCGCCGACCTTACAAACAAGGAACGGATGACGGCGATGACCGACGGCGAAGTCTTCTGGAAGATCTCGAAAGGAATTATGGGCATCATGCCGGCAGGTGAGAACCGGATGAAGGAACCGGAAGAACGCTGGCACCTGGTCAACTACATTCGCACGCTCGCGAAAGACAAACAGTAGCCACAGACTTACACGGACGAACACGGACAGACAGTTTGGTTTGCTTGTCCGTGTTCGTCTGTGTTCGTCCGTGGCTAAAAAAACCGCTCAGCGTAGTCGCGGATTTCTTGTAAAGACGACTGCGCCAACACGCGAAAGATCTTAACCTCGCATCCCGCGGGGATTCGTGGCGCCATCAGCGAGTCGGTGATGACAAAGGTCGCCGACCGCAATCCCTTCTCCCAACCACGCTCGCGTGCGTCGCGAAAGCTCAATGCGTCCGCGTCGAGCCCGGCCGCCACGAGCATCGTGCGCGCCCAACGCAAAAACTCAGGCCATCGCGACACGATCGCGACGAGGGCATCCGCAGGCGGACGCGTTTGTCCTTTCATCGACTCGACCACCGAAGCCGAATGAAGCACCAGCACATCCGTTTGCGGATCTACCTGGTGGTTGAAACTCTCGAGATGTCCATACAACACCAGGGGCGTCGCGCCAGCTAATGACGAAGCGCCATCGAGATCCGCCGGTCCGGCGCCTTTTACTTTGACTTTCGTGGCCGACGCAATCTCCGCGACGAGTATCTCCCGCAATTCCGGATCGGATTCAAGCAACAGAAAATGGTCCGGGCGCTGAAGTGTAAACGAGCGCCGCACGGCTTCCTGAATTTCGCCGAGCGAGTGGCCCTCCTCGCGCAACTTTCGGAAGAAGCGGGAAACCAGGTGGTCGAGCGCAAGATGCTCGTCGATCTTGCCGTCCGTATGCGCGCGGACGTAAACACCGCTGCCCTTGCGAAACTCGACCCAACCACGCCGGGCGAGTTCGCGATAAGCAGCGCTGACGGTGTTGGCGTGAATGTCGTAACGGCGCGCGAGGTCGCGGGTGCTCGGCAGCCGCTCGTTCACCTTGAGGTCGTTGCTGACAATGCCGAGGACGATCTGCGTCACCAGTTGTTCGCGAATCGGCACTTCACTGTTTTTGGAAAGCCAGATGCGCATCGGGTTTTGACAGGATTTACAGCATTACCTATAAAAGAGCAACGTGGATTCCGCCTCTGCCATTGCCGTGCTGACCGCCATGATCACGCCCGCGGTGCTGATTTCGGCGTGCGGCAGCATGATCCTTTCGACTTCTTCGCGACTGGGCCGCGTGGTGGACCGCGTGCGGGGGTTGTCGGATCGACTTGATGACATGGCCGAACGCAACGAAAGAGGTGAAGTGGCGCTTGCACGGCAAGCATCGATCTTTCAGCAGCTCGACAAGCTAACGAGCCGTGCGCGCTTGCTGCAACGTTGCATGGTGACGTTTTATTTGAGTCTCGGCATGTTCGTGGCGACGAGCGTGGCGATCGGCATCGTGGCGTTCACCGGCAACACACGTCATAATCTCGTGCCGGTTGGTCTTGGGTTATTGGGCGCATGCTTTCTTTTCTACGGCAGCATTTTGTTGATCTTCGAGGCACGACTCGCGTTGAGCACGATACACGACGAGATGGATTTCATCTGGCGGCAATCGAAACGTTCGACGCCGGCGGAGATCGTCGAACAACACAAGCCGCACTTTGTTCACTTCAGACGTCATGAGTGAGTCGACAGTTACATCGCCACGCGCTGTTTCACCTTCGTATCTCGACTTGTTGTCGACGGGTGAATTGCAGCAACGCGTGGAAGCTCTGGAAAAGCTGCTCGAAAGCTGCACGGTTTGTCCGCGCGATTGTTTGAACAATCGTCTGAACAACGACATCGCGGCGTGTTATTCGGGACGCTTGCCGATCGTCTCCTCTTACACAGCGCATTTCGGCGAAGAGCCGCCACTCGTCGGCGCACGCGGCGCCGGAAACATCTTTTTCGGCAACTGCAATCTGCGCTGCGTCTATTGCCAGAATTACCAGATCTCGCAAACACACAAGCAGCAGCTCAAGAACGAAGTCACGCATGAGCGTCTCGCGGAGATGATGCTGGAGTTGCAAGGGCGTGGTTGTCACAACGTCAACTTCGTTTCGCCGACGCACTTCGCGCCGCAGATGGCGCGGTCGATCCTGCTGGCCGCGCAGCAAGGTCTCAACGTGCCCATTGTTTACAACACGAATGCTTATGACGCGGTTTCGGTGTTGCGACTGCTCGATCGCGTGGTTGATGTTTACCTGCCGGATTTGAAGTACGCGGATGACGAGTCGGGTTATTTGTATTCGAAGGTGAGTGGTTACAAAGAGTTTTCGCGGCTGGCGTTGAAGGAGATGTTTCGCCAAACGGGCGACGAACTCGTGTTCAATGAAGCAGGTTTATTGAGACGCGGGCTGGTCGTAAGACTGCTGGTGCTGCCCAACGACGTCGGCAGCGTGCGTGAATCGATCGAATGGATCAGAGATGAGCTGAGTCCGCGAGTGGCGATCTCGCTGATGGCCCAATACTACCCGACGCATCAGGCGGAGACGAACAAGCGCTACATGCTGCTCTCGCGGCGCATCAGGGAATCTGAATGGATGAAAGCGACCGCCGCGCTTGAAGAACTCGGTATGGAGGAGGGTTGGGTGCAGGAGTTTGACGGATCGTCCTATTATTATCGGCCCGATTTCGACGATGCCGAGCGCCCGTTTCGCGATGTCAGGGATTTTGAGTAGACGTTTCGTATCGCACGGCAGGACTTCCCGCCGGATAGAACACGCCCAGCAAACGTAATTCGCCCGTGCCTGTGTTTTCGACGCAGTGCACTTGTTTTCGCGGTAAGTAGATACAAGATCCGTAACTAATCGGTGTGTTTTGATCGCCGGCCCACATGCGTCCTTCACCGCGCAGAATAAACAGCACTTCTTCGTACTCGTGAAAATGATCCGGAGCGCGGCCCGGCGGAATCGAACCGACAAACTGCGTCACTTCGGAATCAATCAACACTCGATACCAGCGGTCGGCGGTGGGCATTGCGCGCTGGTCGCTGAGTTTGGCCACGGGAGGAGGGGACGCTTGTGTCACCGGACACTGGACGCTCACAAACTTTCCAGGGCCTTCAAAGCGAAACGTTTTTTGTGCAGGGATGAAGACACCGGATTGGGGTTCAAGTTCGTGAGCAACATCGTCGATAAAAATCCTGCATGCGTCCAAAGCAAAAAGTACTTCGTCAACTTCTTTGTTGCGGAACTCCGGAGATGAGCTTGGACCAAACTCGAGCACGCGCATCGAGATCAGCGAGCCCTCGCGTCGCGGGACTCCTTCGCTCATCGTCGCGACAAGGCATCCTTTATCGAGCATGACTGCCATCGCGCGCTCCTACGACTTGCTGTGCTTGAGGTGATGCGTGGTGTGTTCGGTGACTGAGGCAAGCTGCGAAGGCGCGCCTGGTCCGAGCTCGTTCGTGAGACTGGCAGGCACGGGCACCTCGTATCTCACGCGATTCTGACCTGAGTCGAGCACTTGTTGGGCGAGCGCTTCGTACGAAGCTCCCGGCAATTCCTTCCGCGGTAGGGTAAAGAGCAACCCATTGATGATGATGCCGATGCCCACCATGAAAGCGACAAAGCCAGGGATGATAACCGGGAGAAAGTCGTTTTCGTTGAGCGCGACCAGAAATGCTGCCAACGCCAGCGCGAATCCGATCGACGCCGTGACCACGCCCGCCCGCAACCGTCTCAAACGTCTCTCTTCCGGCGATTCCAGAAACTTCTCAAACGACGGCAACACATCCTCAGCGATGTGTTCGAGATCCTTCCCCGATCGCAACTGCCGGATCTGATCGGCAACAGCCAGCCCAATCTGTTCGCGCGCCGAAACAGCCGACGCCGTGATCGCGTCCGGACGTTCGAGACTGTTGCGCACGACGCGCAGGTCAGTGCCGCACGCGCGGCAATATTGACTGAGCTGTCGTTCTTCAGATCCGCAGGACGGGCAGTACATTCTTTAAGCCTCCACCATCACGGCAGTATTCCTTCAGGCACGATCCACGGATGAATCTGCAACGCCAAACGTCCTGCTTGCACCGCCGGATCGGTCGCAGCCAACTCGCGCGCTTCCTCAATCGAGTTCACGCGAAAGACGAAGATGCCACGCAACGTACCGTTGTCGCCAAACGGTCCAGCGACGACCAGCTTTTTCATCTCGGCGAGTTTACCGATGTTCGCGAGGTGTGCTTTCTGAATCGCTTCGGTTTGCGGCGTCTTTTCGGGCGTCCATTTGTCACCACGGACGAGAAACGCGATATACGCAGTCATCATCTTCTGCGGCGTCGTGGTCTTCTTCATCACCTCTTCCGACCACCACGGATGCATCTCCACCGTAAAGTGTCCGGCCGCAACAGCCGGATCCGCGCCGATCCAACCGCGCGCCTCATCGGCCGACTTCGTGCGAAAGATAAAGACCCCGCGAAGTTCCGGGTCGTCCTGGATGCGGCCCGCAATCATCGCTTTGTCCGCTTCCAGCAACGCCTGCACGTACGCGAGATGCTGTTTTCGTAAGTCAGAATTTTCCCAACCCGACTCCATTGCTTTCGGCCCGCGCTTCAGCAACACAAATTGAAACTCGCGCAGTTTGAATTGCGGCTCGGGTTGCTGTTTCTGCTCCTGCTGTGCGACTACAGGAACCACGACGCAGAACAGCGCGAATAAAACCAGGAGTCTTTTCATTTGCTTTAATCCTTGCTGGAGTCCGGTACGAGTCCGGCAAACCCGGAGTTTCGTTTACATTGCGGAAAACGCGGGCGATTATAGCTGGCGCATTGCTAAAGGCGAACCCGGAATTGTACGATTCCGGCCAGTCCCGTCGCAGAGGTAAACACGCATGAACAAACTATTTTTCCTGCTGTTGGTTTTGGGGATCACATTCACCCCTGTTTTCGCCCAAACACAGCCGGCGCAACAACCGTCCCCAATCACTGAAGAGCAGGAAAAGGAGAAGGCCGAACGGCAGAAGAATGCCTACCGGCTACTCGACCAGATCATCGACGAAACACAGTCGCTGCGGCTGCCCGAGAACCGCGTGCGCGTGCAGACCACCGCCGCCGATCTGCTTTGGGACAGCAATCAGGCACGCGCGCGTTCCCTCTTTTCAATGGCCGCCGAAAGCGTAGCCGAAATGGGCCGGCAACAGCAGAACAACAACAACCGCCGCGGTGGACCACAGAATTCCGACCGGCGTGCGTTTCAACTGCGACAGGATTTAGTGCTGACCGCTGCGCGTCACGACGCGCAACTCGCTTATCAATTGCTCGCAATCACGAAGCCCGCGGCGCTGCCGCCGCCGCAAGTCGCAGATGCGCGCGGGCCACGGCCGCAATTCAATCCCGAAGACAATCTCGAACAGCAGTTGCTCGGCCGCATCGCGGCACTCGATCCGAAGCTTGCAGCGCAGAACGCCGATCAGATGATGGACAAGGGTCAGTTTCCGCGCTCGCTGACCGAAGTGCTTAATAATCTCTACAAACAGGATCCGGACGCGGCTGCCAAGCTGGCCGACAAAACAGTCAAGAAACTCCAGGCGACTAACCTTCTGACGAATGCCGAAGCAGCTACCCTGGCGCAGATGTTGTTGATGCGAGGTCCCCGTTCGACTGAAACGCCGAAGATAACCAACCCGACGCTGATTCCTACCCTTGAACAAGGTCCATACGCCGAGTTGCTGGGCAGTGTCGTTGATATGGCACTGAAAGCCACGCCGCCGACGCCGCAGAATAATCAGCGTGCTCAGGGCCAACGTGCTCGTCCCATCGCCGCCACTGTTGCCGGACCAGGCTATGTGCCGCCACAAGGGGTAAGCGCAGATCAACTCGAGCAGAGCGGCGCACTGCGGCTGCTCGCCGGTTTGCAGGTGGCATTGCCGCTCATCGATCAGTACGTACCCGCCAAAGCTGCTGCCGTACGTCAAAAACTTTCCGAAGCGGGCCTGGGCGCGAGCTCGCCCTTCGCCATGGCCCAAACAATGAGCGTGATGCAGGGCAATCCTTCATCCGATGCGCTGGTCCAGGCAGCGTCAGTCGCCCCGCAGCAGGCGCAGACGAGGCTTTATCAACAGGCGGCGCTCAAAGCGCTCGAGGAGGGCAACGTCGATCGCGCCCGGCAGATCGCGACCAACTATCTGCAAGCGAATGCTCGCGACTCGGTGATGCAGCGAATTGATTTCCGTGAACTGTCACTAAAAGGAGAAACTGCCCGGCTTGATGAGATCAGGCAATCTATTGCTCGCCTTCAATCAGACACTGAAAAGCTCAACATGCTGCTTCAACTCGCTCGCGAAACACAACAGGCAAATCCGAAGCTGGCAAATCAGTTGCTCGAAGAGGCCCGCCAAATGACCAACCACCGCGCGGCCAGCTACGAGCAATTCGATCAGCAACTAAAAGTCGCGCGCGCTTTTGCGACGGTCGATCCGGCGCGCAGTTTTGAGGTTTTGGATCCGGGTATCAGTCAACTAAACGAGCTACTGGCCGCCGCTGCAATGTTGAATGGTTTTGAGATCACCATGTTTCGAGACGGTGAACTGTTGCTCCAGGGCGGCGGTGGATTGACTGCCATGGTCCAACGGTTCGGTCAGGAACTCGGGTCGCTGGCGGACAAAGACCTCGACCGCGCTGAAACGCTGGCCGGCCGCTTTCAGTATGCTGAGGCGCGAATTACCGCACGTCTCGCAATTGTGCAGGGATTGCTCGGAGTAAGCAGGCCCACGTCGGGTCCGACAAACATCTTTCGCAACTAGTTAAAGGCCGCGGATGCTTAGGTTCTTTTTGAGGCTCGGTATCTTCGGCCTTTTTCTGCTGAGTGCCCTCGACTCCTCTTTTCTCGTCCTGCCCTTCGGCAACGATCTGTTGCTCATTGCGCTGGTTAGCCGTGATCGCAGTAGCGCGATCTGGATCGCCTACGTGCTGGTCTCGGCGATTGGCTCACTCGTGGGCGTTTTCATAATCGATCTGATCATGCGCAAGGCCGGCGAAAAGGGACTCGAGCATTTTCTGAGTCAACAGAAGATCGAGAAGTTCAAAGCCAAGATGGAAAACAAGGCCGGGATCTCGGTGTTTGTGGCGACAATCCTGCCGCCGCCGTTTCCCTTCACACCGGTCGTCATGACTGCCTCGGCTTTGCAGGTTCCAAAGGGGAGACTGTTCGGCGCGGTGTTTGTCGGACGGTTGGTGCGTTGCACGACAGAGGCCGTGCTGGCCCTGTATTTCGGACGCAAATTGATCCGCTACATCAATTCTGACGTCGTCAGCTACGCGGTTTACGGATTGATTGCGGTAGCCGCTGTTTTGAGCACGTTGTCGCTGATTACTTGGTTGCGGCGGAAGTAAACGGGAGGTAGAATCCCGAACCACAAAAACCTCCCGGAAGGAGCCGCAGCATGCCAGAGAGACGTGGCGTTCAGGCCACCGAAGAAATAAAAGCCGAATGGTCGTTTGCTTATAAAATCTACCTCAGGGCGCCAGGCGACCGCTTTGACAAGAAGAAAGATCGAACCGCCCGGATCGATTTCGTAGCCCAGGAAATGAAACTGACACGCAAACAGGCAAAACGACGAATTAGAAACTACGAGGCCTGGCAGAGGAACATAAAGAAGGGCATCGTCACAGCTTAACCCAGAGCTCAGGTCGCACCCTGACTTCACTTTCTCTGTGTCGGTCTGTGTTCTCACAAGAGAGCACAGATAACACGGAGGTGTGTTCTCGGCTGCCTAAAACTTCGTGCCTTTGAGTTCCTTGTACATGTCCTCGACGTTCGGCCCGGCGAAGTTTTGAAACGCAAAGTCTTTGTACTTCTCCGGCAGTTTCAACTGCTGCTTCGCCTGCTCGATCGTTAGACCATCCGAGATCGCCTGCTTAACTCGCGTGCGCAGGTCGTCGAGATAATCTCTAAACTCGCGAATCTCGGCCGCCGTCGCAACCTCACCATGACCCGGAATAAACTTCGCATTCGGATATTGGGCCAACAGCTTGTCCAGCGACGTGATCCAATCGTTGACAGTCGCATCCACGAGATTCGGCAACGTCTTGCGCCAGCCCATGTCGCCCATGAACACGACATTCGCATCCGGCACGTACGCCAGCACGTCGCCGCCGGTGTGGCCCGGCAAAGTAAACAGGACCACTTCGCGTTTGCCGAGATGCAAGTGAACCGTGCCCGAGGCAAACGTCACGGTTGGATTCGTGAGCTTGATCTTTAGCATTGCGTCGAGACGGCGAATCTGTCGTTCGAGCGGCGCACGTTTGTCTGCCTGATCGGCTGGAATCTCGCTCAACTGTTTCGCCGCCGTGTCCCGTCTCTTCTGTAGTTCTTCAGCAGCGGGTAGAAAACGGCGATTCTTCGTCGTTTGCCATTCCATCAACTTCTCGTGCGCGATGATCGGCACGCCGCGAGCCACCAGCACCTGATTACCGCCGGTGTGATCGAGATGATAGTGCGTGTTCATCGCATACTTGATCGGCTGCTTTGTTTCACCAGCAATGACGCCGATCAAATCTTCGACAGCCTCCGGCGTGAAGAACGTATCAACCAGCAACACACCCTCATCGCCCACGACAAAACCGGCGTTGCCGGACGCCAATCCACCGGTCTTCGCAATCGCCGCGTATACGCCGTCGTTCACCTTCACGAGCGTGAAGTTGTCTTCAGCTTTCGGCGGCGGCACAACAAACACAAGGGCCAGAGCCCAGATCAGAAGAGTTAGAGTTTTCATGGTAAGTGGCCTTAGATAATACAACAGGGTTATATTGTGGACCTCCCAAAAACTCCAGGAGGTTTGCCGTGAACTTCAATTTTCGACCGCGTCAACTGTGGTTGAGCGGGTTCTTTCTTATCTGTGTGGGACTGTTGCTTATGTCTTCCTGTACTGACACTCCAAACGCTACACCAACCGGCCCAGCAACCGCTGATGAGGCCGGAAAGTTTTTGACTGACTCAGAAAAACGGCTGCTGGGACTCGCGATTGAATCGAGCCGGGCCGAATGGGTCAAAAGTACCTACGTCACTGACGACACCGAAGCGCTCGCTGCCGCGGCGAATGAAACATTGATCGGCTCGACGACCGAACTCGCCGAACAAGGACAGCGCTTCGAATCTTTGAATCTTTCACCGGAAGCAAAACGCAAATTACTGCTCTTGAAACTCTCGCTCACGCTTCCCGCGCCGAAAGATCCGGCAGAACGCACTGAGCTCACGAAGATCGCTGCGTCGATGGAAGGCGATTACGGCAAAGGCAAGTATTGCCCCGACGGCGACAAAGGAAAGTGTTTCAGTTTGCCGGAGTTGGAAGAGATCATCGGCACGAGCCGCGACCCGGAAGAGTTGAAGCGGGTTTGGGTCGGTTGGCACCAGATCGCGCAGCCGATTCGCAAAGACTATGTGCGCTTCGTCGAGCTCAGCAACAAGGGCGCGAAGGAAATGGGCTTCAAGGACACGGGCGCGATGTGGCGTTCGAAGTACGACATGGAGCCTGACGCTTTCGCCGCCGAAATGGAACGGCTCTGGCAGCAGGTGAAGCCGCTTTACGACTCGCTCTACACCTACACGCGCCGTAAGCTTTCCGAGAAATACGGCAAGGAAATCGTTGCGGAAGACAAGCCGATTCCCGCGCACCTGCTCGGAAACATGTGGGCGCAAACGTGGGGCAACATCTATCCGCTGCTTGCGCCGGCCACGTCTGACCGCGGTTACGACCTGACCGCGATTCTGAAAGCACGAAACACCGACGCGAAACAGATGGTCCGTTTCGGCGAGGGTTTCTTTACTTCGCTTGGGTTCGAGCCGCTGCCGCCGAGTTTTTGGGAGCGATCGATGTTTACCAAGCCCGCGGATCGTGAAGTGGTCTGTCACGCGAGCGCGTGGGACATCGATTACGAGAAAGACGTGCGGTTGAAGATGTGTATTCAGATCAACGAGGAAGACTTCTCGGTGGTCCATCACGAGCTCGGTCACAACTACTACCAGATGGCTTATGCCGGCCAGCCGTATCTCTTCCGCGACGGCGCGATCGACGCGTTTCACGAAGCGATCGGCGACACTGTCGCCTTGTCTGTGACGCCGCCGTATCTCAAGCAGCTCGGTTTGATTGATAAAGTGCCGGACCAGTCAGCCGACATCGGTTTTCTGTTGAACCGCGCGCTCGACAAGGTCGCGTTTTTGCCGTTTGGTTATCTGGTGGATCAGTGGCGCTGGAAGGTTTTCTCCGGCGAGGTTGGACCAAACGATTACAACAAAGCCTGGTGGGAGTTGCGCGAGAAGTATCAGGGCGTGGCGCCGCCGGTAGCGCGTACCGAACAGGATTTCGATCCAGGTGCGAAGTATCACGTGCCGGCAAATACGCCGTACGCGCGCTACTTCCTCGCGGCCATCCTGCAGTTTCAGTTTCACCGGGCGCTGTGCCGCGAAGCCGGATTCAACGGTCCGCTTTACCAATGTTCGATCTACGGAAACAAGAAAGCCGGCGAGAAGTTGAAAGCGATGCTGGCAATGGGCACGAGCCGTCCCTGGCCCGAAGCGTTAAAAGCGATGACCGGCGAGGACAAAATGGACGCCACCGCCATCATCGACTACTTCGCGCCACTGAAGACCTGGCTCGACGAACAAAACGCGAAGAAGTAATTGTTGATTGTCGATTGCTAATTGACGATTTTCAGACTGGCTTACAATCGGCAATCGAAAATCGGCAATTACCTGACGGGCGAGATGCTGCTGTCGCGAAGGACGTAGTGCTCGACGTTGGTATTGGTCACCACCTCCGCCATTTGAAATTGGCGTACAACTGCCGGTGGCCAAACACGGTGCGCCTGACCTTCGCGCACAGTCGCGTTGTTCACGCGCATGAATTCCTCGGTGGACGGAACCATGATCTTGCGGTTGACGAGTGAAAAGAGCCGGGGCCGGCGTTTGGGTGCAATTCCCAGCTTGAAAGAAACCGTTGGATTTTGTTGTGCTAGTGCTCTCACAACCTAAAGGCAGTGCCAATCGAACGAGGTTTCCATAAAAAAGGGGTGGCCCAAAATGCCACCCCTGTTAAGTATTGACTTGCCGCTGGTTAGTAAGGCCAGCGATTGTTCCCACGGCCATTGTTGCGCCGGCCGTTGCCTGCGAAACGCTGCCATCCGTCACGGTATCCCTGCTCAAACGCATCACGGAAAACCTGCTTGTACTGTCCCTTGTTTCCGTAGGACGAGCTATAACCCTGGGTCGCGTTCTTCCAGTAGCGTGAACGCTGCGGGCTGTAACTCTGGTTGCGCTGCGCGTCGGCGGCGCCCACGTTCATGCCCCAACTGTAGCCTTGCTGCCGCGCGACCTGATAGTTATCGCGGCGATAACGATCGTCACGATAGTCACGATCGCGACGATAGCGATCGTCACGATATTGAGCCTGCGCACTAGTGCTGGCGATTGCTGTAAAACCAAGAATCAGGAAGAGTGCCAGTAAGTAACCACCAAACCTACTCGAGTAAATTGATTTCATCGAACTACCTCCATTGCCGGTAGGGTTGGCAAGTGCCGTGCCTTTTGAAATGAGGCTGGTTTTAGCGGCTAAAGGGCACACTGAGGCAGTTCCTCGACACGATTTCGTGCGCGAATGAACGACATCGGTTCAGCCGTTGTTTTACGCAGGTCTTTGCAGGTAGGACCGGAGCTCCGGGCGCGTGGCTTTACGCACGAGCGCACTCTTCGCTTTCCATTCTGTTGCCCGGCTCAGCTCCTGGAGAAAATTCGTCTCGCCTGATTCGAGCGCGGCGATCGGTGCGCCGTCGTGATAGAGCACTCGATTGCTTGTGTGGGCCGTGATGCGGTTGCCCGGAATGATGATGCCGACAAGATTCAAGGGATCAGCCGCGCTGACCGAGATCATGCTGTCCTGCGCGCCCTCGCGACGGATCGCGCGCAACGTTCCCACGGCTTCTGGCAAAGCGAACTGCTCGCCGGAAATTCCCGCGACGAAGCGGCCGCCACGAATCTCACCGCGCGCTTCCAAACGATGATAGGTGCGCAACAGCACGCGCCACGGAAGGTTCATGCCTTCGCGTTCGAGCAAACGTTTGAAGACCACGCCGTAACGCCTGAGCAGCGTCCACGCGATCTCTTCCGCTTTCTCCTGATCGATTGGGTTCTGATTGTTGCGGTTTGTAGTTGAGCCGTTACCGTTTTCGCGATGAATGATGGACCAACGGCCCGCGCTCGCCATCTCGTAAACTGGTTGGCGATGTTTGCGCCGCGCAGCAGCTTGAGTTTTGCGGCTGCCGGGAGTGAGCAACGCACGCAATCCAGTGAAACTATCGGAAACAACCACACCGTTTGCGACCAGTTCGGCAAGAGACTCTTCAACCTGGCTGCGCAGAAGTTTTGTGCTCTCCACGATATCTGTGAAGAACGAAGCGCCGCGATGTTTGAGATACTCGTAGACGACCTGTGTCGTAGTGGAGAATTCGTTTTCGGCTGTGGCTGAGAGCAACGGGAACACCGAGCTCCACAAGGCGAAATTCTTACGCTTCAGGAGCGCGATCGGAGTGTTTCGCACTGGTCCAGCGCCACGCGGACGATCGGCATTGCCATCGCTCGGGGAACGCACAGGCGGCGTCAGTCTCGCCCACACCACTTCACCAGACAAACAGAGCGCATCGAGCCAGGCGGGATCGTATTCAACCAGCCGTGAGGGCAGAAGCTCGCCTTCCCAGGCTGCGGCGGGCGCTTCGAATCCTTCCAACTGCTCGATGATCGCGCGCACGCTCTCCGGTCCTTCCATCTGGTGGTCCGGCGCCAGCTTCTGCCACACCAGGAGGAAACGAATGAAGTCGGCACTGGAAACCGGTTCAATCTCCTGGCGCAAGCGGTTCAGCGTGTAGCTATGGATGCGGGCCAGCAGGCGGCGCGCACACCACTCGGTTTCGGTTACGCCAGGCGTGAAGCGTCCGCGAATGACAAAACCCTCGGCTTCGAGCTTGAGCAACGCTGTTTCTATCTCGAGCTTGTTGAGCCCCGATTGTGAAACTAGCTGGTCGACTGTAGCTGGTCCAAGCCCTTCGAGCCGTCCGCGAATGATCTCGACGAGGGCGTCCTCGGAAGTCCAAGTAGTGCGGGCGACGCTTTCGGGTGCTGTAATGGGTGGTTCAAGCGTGGCCGACGAAAACACGGATTGGATTTGTGGTAAGCGCTCGGCTGCAACCCATAGATTTTGAATACCGATTAGTGTCGCGGCTCGACGATCCTGCTTTAGTTCCCCAAAAAACTCTTGCCACGGCGAACCCTCTTGCGCCGTTACAAAACCCAGTTCGACGAGTGCGTCGTGCAGTTCATCTGCATTTCGCGGCTCGGGCCAGACCTCTTCACGCACGCGATCGATTGCCGCCTGATCGAGTTTGCCCATGTCGCTTGCAGTCTCGGGATCAAGCCAGCGGCGCTGAAACACCGCGCGGGTGCGGCGCTCTTCGAGCGGGGCATCGTCGAGATAGGCGTAAGGCCGGGCGTTCAGAATCTCCTGCGACAACGGTGAAGCCTCGATCACGTCGCACGCAAAGAGATGCTTTTCGTTGCGCTCGATGGAAGTCAACAGCCGCTCAAGACCGTCGATGTCCATCGCCTCTTCGAGACAGTCTTTGACAGTCTGATCGACCAGCGGATGCGACGGAATCTCGCGTTCGCCCGTTGGCAGGTTCTCAAAACACGCCACCTGATCGGGAAAGATCGCGGTGAGCAGATCTTCCGCGTCCATGCGTTGCAACTGCGCCGGGATCTTCTTCCCGCCACGACGCCGCAGCACGGCAAGCGACCGCGTCACGTTCCAGCGCCAGCGAATGTTCCACATCGGCGCGTCGAGCAACGCCTGACACAACAACTGCCGCACTGTCTTTGAATTCAAATAATGGAAAACGTCGTCGAGCGGAAAACTGTGTGTTGGTCCAAGTGACAAAACAATGGCATCTTCCGTAGCCGCTGCTTGCAATTCAAAGTTGAACTTGCGGCAGAACCGCTTGCGCAGCGCCAGTCCCCACGCACGATTCAAACGGCTGCCAAACGGCGAGTGCAGCACCAACTGCATGCTGCCGCTGTCGTCGAAGAACCTTTCCAGCACCAGATTCTCCTGCGACGGCATCACACCCAAAACGATCTTCGCCCCCGCGAGATACTCAACAATCTGTTCCGCCGCCGAACGCGACAGTCCGATCTCATCAGTGATCCATTCAACCGCCGCACTCAGATCCACCGTTTCCGTGTTAATCCTTGACGCAATTTCCTCACGCAAACGCGAAACCGAAACAGATAGCTCGTGTGAGCGCGCCGGCGCTTCACCCAACCAGAACGGAATCGATGGCGGCTGACCGTGGGCATCTTCAACGCGAACCTTGCCCTGCTCGACACGCAGCACACGCCACGAAGTGTTGCCGAGCTGGAAAATATCGCCCTGCAAACTCTCGATCGCAAAATCTTCGTTAACCGATCCGATCACTAAATCAGTGGGCTCCAGCACGACCGCGTAATCCGCCGTGTCAGGTATCGCGCCGCCGGACGTGATCGCCGCGAGACGTGCGCCTCTGCGTCCACGCAAACGTTGATTGACCGCGTCGTGGTGCAAATACGTCGAGCGCCGGCCGCGTTTGGTTGTGAATCCTTCGGCCAGCATGCGCACGATCGAATCAAACTGTTCGCGTTCCAGATTGCGAAACGGATAGGCGCGCCGGATGGTCGCGAAGAGATCGTCTTCGGTCCACTCCTCGGCCGCCACGGCTGCGACCATTTGTTGGGCCAGAATGTCCAACGGCCGCTCGGGAATCTCGAGCCGATCCAATTCACCGCGACGCACCGAATCAATGATTGCGGCACACTCAACCAGTTCATCGCGTGAGAGCGGAAAGATACGGCCTTTGGGAAAACCAGCAACTGTGTGATTCGAACGGCCGACGCGCTGAAGAAAACTGGCGATCGAGCGGGTCGAGCCGAGTTGGCAAACCAGATTTACATCGCCGATGTCGATACCCAATTCCAGCGAAGCGGTCGCCACGAGCGCGCTCAGTTCGCCCGACTTGAGCCGTTGTTCGGCGGTGAGCCGTTGTTCGCGAGCGAGACTGCCGTGATGCGCGGCGATATTCTCATCGCCAAGCCGTTCGCCAAGATGCCGGGCGACGCGCTCAGCTAGCCGGCGCGTGTTCACGAAGACGAGCGTGGTGTTGTGCTGGCGAATGAGTTGGGCCAGGCGGTCGTAGACCTCTTCCCAAACTTCGCCGGACATCACCGCCGATAGCGGTGAGTCAGTTAGCTCGACGGCGATGTCGAGGCGGCGTGCGTGACCACTGTCGACGATCGCACACTGCGGAACATTGTCAGCGTTGATGTTTTCCGTGCCGACGAGAAACCGCGCCACTTCCTCAATAGGGCGCTGCGTTGCGGAGAGGCCGATCCGCGTCAGAGTCGCGTTGCCAGTGCCGGTTTGTGTCTGGTGCTGTCTTACAAGTTGTTCGAGACGCTCGATCGAGAGCGCGAGATGTGAACCGCGTTTGTCGCCAACCACCGCGTGAATCTCGTCGACGATCAGCGTGCGCGCGGTTTCCAACATTCGCCGGCCGCCTTCGCTCGTCAACAAAATGTAGAGCGACTCTGGCGTGGTCACGACGATGTGCGGCGGACGCTTTGTCATTGCCGTGCGTTCCGCGGCGGGCGTGTCGCCGGTGCGCACGAGTGTGCGAATGTTCACTTCAGGCAATCCCATTGCCTGAAGTTCTTTTTGAATTCCTTCGAGTGGTGTTTGCAGGTTGCGCTGGACGTCGTTGCTGAGTGCTTTCAGCGGCGAGACGTAGATAACGTGCGTTGAGTCGTCGAGTTTTCCTTCCAGACCGAGGCGGACGAGATCGTCGATGGCGGAGAGAAAAGCAGCGAGAGTTTTACCGGAACCAGTGGGCGCGGCGATCAAGGTATTGCGCTGCTTTTTGATTTCTGGCCAGGCCTGGGTCTGTGGTTCGGTCGGCGCGGGAAAAGTCCGCGCAAACCAGCGCGCTACTGCTGGGTGGAACAATTCAAGAGTCATAAGGGAGGGACATTATACTCGCCGAGCGTGAGGTTGCATAGCTGAAACACGAGCCCAGGCGTGAAAACAAATTACTCGAACTGCTTTTTGAATTCCTCGAACTGTAGCCGCAACTTCTCTACCTCTGCGGCAAGGGCGTCGACCTTCTGTTCGAGACTTTGACGAGAAGAGGCGCGCTCGACTGGCGCTGGCATAGGCAGATCGGCTGGAACGTCGCCCGAAAGAAGCTGAGCAAAGCGAACTTCCTTCTGTCCTGCTTGCCGCGGCAAACGCACCACAAGCGGATCGGGTTCGCGTGAAATAAGCCCAGACAATGTTTGTTCGACTTCGTCCAACCCCGCGAATTCATGAAGCCTTGCTGCATTGCCGCGTAGTTCACCCGGCGTTTGCGGCCCACGCAACATCAACACACACATCAAAGCCATCTCTGCCGCATTCAAATGCAGCACTTCCGGCATTACGTGCTTGTACTTCGGCACGCGGCTCGTGCTGCCATAAAAAACGTAAGCCAGGTTCTTCTCCCGCAAGTTTTCAACGGCCTGGGCCACTTCGTTTTCCGTGTACGCGGTAACCGGATGGCGATTGTTTTTCTGGTTGCAGGCGAGCGTGAGCGCGTTGAGCGTCAGTGGATAGTATTCAGGCGTAGTCACCTGCTTCTCCACCAACGCCCCCAACACGCGCGTTTCGATGTCAGTGAGAAAGTCAGCCACAGACTTTATTGATCTTCATCCACAGTCGATCTTTGTCCCTGCCCGCCGCGCTGTGGCTCCGCTCTGCCCACGCTGAGGTTGTCGTAGTTGAGCGCCGCGTTGAACAGCAGGAAAAACTCGCCCTGCGTTTGATGGCGCCACATCGGGTTCGTCGCAAACATCACGACGTGACCACGGCCGACCGGAACATCGACTATCGCCGGACGATTCGCCAACTCGTTTCCACCCGCGAGCATGCCGCTGATCAGGAGGTTCTTCTCGTCAGACGCAAAACGGAGCACGACGCGCGGACGCAACTGCGGTGGAGTGTAGAACGGACTCTCGCGCGCATCCTGATCAGGATCGGGACGGTTGTTTGGATCCGCCGGACGCGGTTGCGGCATCGCCTGAATCACGTCGGGGTCGTTCACACCGCCACGTCCTGAAGCACGCGACTGTGCGCCACCCGCACCCTGACCACCGCCTCCGCCTCCGCCGCCGCCAAATCCGCCCGCACCACCGGCAGCGATCTGAAACAGCGGCGCTTGATTGAAGTAGAGCGGCAAACCGGCGTCGTAACCATAAGCGATCGGGCTCTTTCGATCGGAAAACGTGCCGTTGTAGATCGAGCCGCGCGCTTGTAGCCGTTCAGCCGGTTGAATCGAAACACCGCTCGTGATGCCGTAGTCGATCGGAATGCTGGAAACACTGCTGCCGATCGTGATGAACAGTCCGCCGCTCTCGACGAACTTCTGCAGATTCGCGACACCAGCCACCGTCATGCCGCCGCGCATGTCGTCGGTTTGATCCGGCGACATCGCGAAGTTTGGCGTGACAGACGACGCCTTCCACGGAATCGGATCGCCGCGCATCGGCATACCGTTCACGATCGTTTGCGCCGAGCCGCCGACCGGCGGGAAGATCAGCACGTCGAATTTCTCGCGCAGGTTTGGCGTGTTGCGGATCACGTGATCGGAAATGTACGTGTACGGAATCTGAAGCCGGTCAAACTCGATCCGGAACCAGCCTTCGTTCTGCGTGTTGGTCCACGTGTGAACGATCGCGATGCGCGGCACGGCGAGCTCGTGAGTCTTCACTTCCGGAAGTTTCTCGACCGCAATCGCTTTGAGCCCGAGCTCGACGACTGCTGACTCCAGCTTTTGCCGAAGATCTGACGGATTGCCATCGCGTTTGATAATGAATGAACCGGTATTGAACTGCTGCTCGCCGATCTTGAAACTATCTTGAGCAGCGCTCATCTTCACGTCCTTCAGCCGGAAACGAAGCGTCGCGAGCGTGTTGTCAGTGTTGTGATTGATGATGTAGCCCACTGCCGACGCCGGACCAGTCAGTTGTCCGGTGACCTTCGCGTCTTGAGTGAGAAGTGTTGCTTCAACGTCGAGCACGCTCTTGTCGACGACGCGAACGGTCTTCACGTTGCGCATCGCGCCCATCGTCCAGCCGGTGTCGTCGTACGGCGACGGATCGGTGACGTTGTAGTACTGCGTATCGAGCAGCATGTCAGCCATGCGCGAATACGGCTGGTCCATCCTCACGATGTAAGAGCCCGCCGCGTACTTTTGATCCTTGACGCTGAAATCCTTCGTTGCGCGATGAACTTCAATACCCTGCAAGCGCATCAGGTTGACCATGTCGGCCGCTTCAACCGGACGCGGCGTGTCGCCCGGAATGATGTACGCCGCGGGGCCTTCGTTTGAAGCTTTGGCGATAGAGCGCTTGCTCTTGAGGTAGAAGTTGTTGAGGAAGCGTTCCTTCTCCTTCGCCACGAAGTTCATGGCAAACAGGAGCGCCGACTGCTGCATGTTCACGTTGTTGCGCATCGACCAGTTGACGCGCGGGAATGGCGGATTCGGACGATACCAAACACGCGACGTCTGATTCGCGCCCAACGTGCGTTCGCGCGTGTCTGCGCCGCCGTTACCGAAAGTTTCGTAGAAACGGCCGATGGCATTGTGACCGGTGGCGATGTAGAGCATGTAGTTTGGCGCCCAGCCGTCGTAAAAACCGTGCGTCCAAACGCCGGGCACGCCGCGTTTCGTCATCTCCTCGATTTCGTAATGGGCCAACACCTGGAACTCGTCGATCGCCAGTGGATCGATCCACGCGTTGTACGGACCAGTGCCGGTCATCGTGTAGAGATAAGGTACTGACTCGTGCAGATCGTGAAGCACCGTCGGGTGATACTCGAGAAACGTCTTCATCTGATTGCGCGAGAGCGCGAGCGCCATGCCGAGACTGTCACGGTTGTTGTCGTGCGCGACGTACTTGCCCCAGTAGAGCAATGGCGGCGCCGGTTTGCCCGGATTTGCTTTGCGGTAGTTGTAGAGATCCACCATGCGATCGCGGCCGTCGACTTCGAGCGCCGGCGTGATCATCACGATCATGTTTTTTCGAATGTCTTCGATGAACGGCGAATCTTCAACCGCGAGACGATAAGCGAGTTCCATCAACATCTCGGGCGAGCCGGTTTCCGGCGAGTGAATCGAACCCGAAGCCCAATAGAACGGTTTGCCTTCGGTGATCAGCGTGTGCGCTTCAGTTTCGCTGAGCTTGCGCGGATCGCCGAGTTTCGCCGTGATCTCTTTGTAGCGATCGAGTTTGGCCAGATTCGCTTCGTCACTTATGAGCACCAGTATCTGCTCGCGTCCCTCTTCACTCTTCTCGGGCGCAATCAAAATGCGCACGCGCGACGAGGCGCCTGCGAGCGCGCGGTAGTAGCGATAGAGATCCTTCGTGTAGGTCAACTTGTTTGGCGCGCCGATCGCGTAGCCCAGGATCTTTTCCGGCGAAGGGACCTTGTCCGACAGCGGCAGGTGGTCCACCAGCTCGGTCATGAAGTACTTCTCGGTAGTGTACTCAGCGATCTTCGCGCCGTAGGCAGCATCGTTAGGTGACTTGGGCGCGGTGTATCTCGGGTTGGCTGAATTATCTTGAGCGTAGATCGAAGCGGACGAAGCTATGAGCACGGACACTACGAACACGAATTTAAGAACAGATCTTGGGGACATGATGGGCTCCTGAATTTGTGTAATTTGTGGTCCTACACGTCACGCGCACAGCGGAAACCGGAGATCATCCAGCGTTCGTGCGCATGAAAGAAGTTTCTGTACGTCGTTCTGATATGCGATTGGGGCGTGGCAAAAGAGCCGCCGCGCAAAACCTTCTGATTGACGAACCACTTGTCGTTGTATTCGTCAAACTCCGTCTTGAATCCGGGATAAGGCACGTAATCCGAGGTCGTCCACTCCCAAACGTCGCCGATCATCTGCTGGCAACCGTAAGGATTGGAGCCGCCGGGAAAAGCACCCACGGGCGAAACTGACCAGAAACCGTTTTCGAAGAGATTGGTGTTGCCGCTGTCGGGATCGGTGTCGCCCCACGGAAAACGACGCTTAACTTTGCGTTCAGCATCATAACACGCCGCCTTCTCCCATTCAGCTTCTGTCGGGAGTCGTTTGCCGGCCCACTTGGCGAAAGCTGACGCTTCGTAGTAGCTGACGTGTGAGACTGGTTCGGTAGCTCGGGTCGCGGCGGAGTGCAGGCCGGAGAAGTCGCGAATCATCCATTCGCCGTCGTGGAATTCCCAGTAAAGCGGGGCTTGCCACTGTTCGCTTTTGACCGTTTCCCAACCTTCGGAGAACCACCAGCGGAAGTTTTGATAGCCTCCGTCGCGCATGAATTCGAGATACTCGGCGTTGGTAACGGGCGCACGATCGATCGCGAAGTCTTGCAAGAAGACCTGGTGAGCAGGTTTCTCGTTGTCCCACGAAAATTCATTGCCTTCGTAGCCAAGCACGAAAAGTCCGCCCTCAACTTCAGCCATGCCTCCTACTCTTGTTCGTGGCTTGGGCAACGGATTGATCTTTGGCTGAAACTGATCGCAGAGCAGGTGCTTGATGTCGTAGACGAGCAACTCCTGGTGTTGCATCTCGTGTTCGAGACCGAGCCAGACCACGGATAACACGGATTCATCGGCGTTTGGCAGAAACGAGAGCATCTGTTCGTCGATGTGATTGCGATAGGCGACCGTTTCGCGCACCGTCGGACGGGATTTTGTGCCGCGCTTGGGGCGTTCGATCCGTGTCCCGAAGCCTTCGTAGTAGGAATTGAAGTAAAACAGAAACTCTTGCGAGTAGACCTTGTAACCCGGTTTGTGATGCTGGAGCACGGTTTCGAAGAACCATGACGTGTGCCCGATGTGCCAACGCGGCGGGCTCATGAACTCCGCGGTTTGGATCACATAGTCTTCAATCTCGAGCGGCGCAACAATTTCCATCGTGCGCGCACGAACCCGCTTGTATAAATCAGTTATCGACATGATTTTGTGCAGACAATAATACTAGCTCACGACGATCGAGCGTGAGCGGCGGGGGGTAACTCGTCCGATTATTTGTGCTCGGGGGTAATTCTCGCGCAGTGTGTTAAGCAACGGCTCGGCTTTTTCTTCGACACTGGCGATCAACATTCCGCCTGCGGTTTGGGGATCAAACAACAACCTCAACAGATTTGAATCGACCGTCGGTGCGACCTCGATGTCTGCGCCGACGTACTCGCGATTGGACTTGTCGCCGCTGGTCAACATTCCCGCAGTCGCCAGTTCCAACGCTCCGTCGAGTAGCGGCACCGCAGCGGCATCAATCTCGATCGTCACTTTACTCGCGCACGCCATTTCCCACGCGTGCCCAAGCAACGCAAAACCGGTCACATCGGTCGCGCCTTTAACACCAAACTCACGCATCGCTTCAGCCGCGTGTTTCCCCGGCGTCAACATTGTTTGAACTGAACCCGTCACAATCTCTTCACTGGCGCGGGCCTTCTTGATTCCTGTGGAAATAACGCCCGTGCCGATCGGTTTGGTAAGAATGATCGAGTCGCCGGCTTGTGCGCCCGCGTTCCTCGCGATCTGATTGGGATTAATTAGGCCAGTAACCGAATAGCCAAACATGATCTGCGCGTTGTCGACGCTATGACCGCCAATCAACGTCACGCCGTAGCGGTTGAGTGTTTCCATTCCGCCGCGCATGATCTCGGTGAGAATCGCTGGATCGACCCCTGTTTTCGGAAAACATGTGATCGCGAGCGCGGTGATCGGCGTGCCGGCCATGGCCCAAACGTCGTTGATCGAATTGAGCGCGCTGATGCGGCCGTAGTCGTACGGGTCGTCGACGATCGGCGTAAAGAAATCGACGGTTTGCACCAAAGCGAGGTCGTCGCGGAGACGGTATACTCCCGCGTCGTCGGCTGTGTCGAAGCCGACAATCAGGTTTGGGTCCGAAGGCTGTTTTGGTAGCCCGCTCAAAACTTGAGCGAGTAAGCTAGGGCTAAGCTTTGCCGCTCAACCAGAGCACGAGACCATCTCAGTCAGACGCATCGACGGGCACCTCCTTTCCGTTTGGTTTTACCATAGTTGGCCGAAGTTCACCGAAGAGGTTCACCGAAGGAGCTGATTAATGATCCACATCGGACCGGCAGGCTGGTCGTACAAAGATTGGGAAGGAACCGTTTATCCGCAGAAGCCCGGCAAGAACTTCGATCCGCTCGAATACCTCGCGCGCTTTTTCAACACGATAGAGATCAACAGCAGCTTTTATCGCCCGCCGGCGCCAACAACGACCAAGGCCTGGGTCACCCGCGTGGCAGCAAACAAGAAGTTTACTTTCACAGCAAAGCTGCATCGCCTTTTCACACACGAGCGCGGCAAAGCGACTAAGAAGGATGAAAAAGAGTTTCACGACGGAATGAAACCGTTCATGAAGGCGGAAAAACTCGGCGCACTGCTGCTTCAGTTTCCGTGGTCGTTCAAAAACACAGTTGACGATCGTGTTTACCTGGCGGAATTGCTCGATAAGTTTAAAAAGTATCCATTGGTGCTCGAAGTGCGGCACGCGTCGTGGAACACTCCGGCGATGTACGAGTGGTTAGAAGAACGAGGCGTGGGGATCTGCAACATCGACCAGCCGGTGTTTTCGAAATCGATCAAGCCGGCAGCGTTGACCACTTCATCGGTGGGATACGTCCGGCTTCACGGCAGGAACTATCAGAACTGGTTTCGCGAGAAAGCGCCGCGCGACGAGCGTTACAACTATCTCTACACGCACGAAGAACTCGATCCGTGGCTGAAACGAATCAAAAACGTCGCCAAACACACGCGAGAAACGTACGTAATCACCAACAACCACTTCCGCGGACAGGCGGTGGTTAATGCACTCGAAATCGACGCCGCGTTGAAAGATAAGAAAGTGCCCGCGCCTGAACCGCTCTTTGCGATCTACCCACGGTTGAAGGAATCCGCGACTCCGGAAAGCCACAAAGAGGCACAAAAGGCACAAGACAAACTTAAGTTCGACTAACAGCAAACTGAACTTGACTTGTGCCTTTTGTGCCTCTTTGTGGCTACTTCACCAACTGAGCAAAAGAGATCGGTAAGCCGTCCGGATCGATCGCCACCGCGAGCTTAATGCCCTCTTGTTCACGCTGCGTCGGCGGCATCACGAAGCGAATCCCTTTTTCCTGTAACTCTGCGTAAGTCTTGTCGACGTCGTCGACATTGAAACCAATCGAGCACGCACCGGCGCGTTTTGATGGATCGCCTTGCGGCGGCGGACCCGGCACGCCGCCACCGTGCAGCGCGAGCGTCGTTGTTCCGCTGGCAAATTCGGTCCACTCGGGCGATTCAAACTTCAACGGAATGCCCAACTTGTCGCGGTAAAACTCGATGGAACGCTGCATGTCGGAAACGACGATCATCGTGTAGTCAAGCTGTTTGAACATCTCTCCTCCTTAACCCTTGCGCGACGATTGCTTGCGCGACGTCTTGCCGCTGCCCATCGTCACGATCACCTCAAACTCGTCTTTCGTCAGTTGCATCACCGAAAGCTGCGACTGGCGAATCAGCGGCAACTGGCTGAGTCGTTTGTCGTATCGAATCGCAGCCAACTGAACCGGAGTCGCTAGTGGCTTCACCGGCTTGAGATCGACCGCGACCCATTGCGGATCGTCAGCAGTCGGATCGGGATACGCGCTTTTGATCACTTCAGCCAGGCCCACGACTTCTTTTCCCTTACCTGAGTGGTAAAAGAGAACACGATCGCCAACCTTCATGCCGCGCAGATTATTTCGTGCCTGGTAATTTCGAACGCCGGACCAATCGGTGCTGCCGTCTTTTACAAAATCATCCCAAGAATAAGTTTCCGGCTCCTGCTTCACCATCCAATAGTTGTGCTTGTTTTTGATCGAGGTTTTCATGATCCGTACTTTCAATCTACAATTGGCCCATGATCAAAGAAGGAACTGCTGCGCCTGCCTTCAAAACCACCGACGCCAACGGCGAAACGGTTAGCCTGAAGGACTTGAAGGGCCAAAAGGTTGTACTCTACTTTTATCCGAAAGACGATACACCAGGTTGCACGAAAGAAGCCTGCTCTTTTCGCGATGCCTGGGCAAAATTCAAAAAGCAAGGCATTACCGTTCTCGGTGTGTCGCCGGACAGCGAAGCGTCCCACAAAAAGTTCGAGACCAAGTATAAACTTCCGTTCACCCTGCTAGCCGATAAGGACCACGCGATTGCCGACACCTACGGTGTTTGGGGAGAAAAGAAGTTTATGGGGCGAACGTACATGGGTGTTCATCGAACTACTTTCCTGATCGATGAGAAGGGCAAGATCAAAAAAGTTTTCGAGAAAGTGAAGCCAGAAGATCACGCCAGTGAGGTTCTGGAGGCTTTCGCTGACCAATAATCATTTTCGATTTTTGATTGCCGATTGAAGGAGTTCAGAACTACTTCAAATTGGCAATCGAAAATTTGGCAATCGAAAATGTTCGGAGGCTAGGCTGCCACCCAGCCTCCAATCTTCGCGGGTTCGCCTTCCGGATTCCTGCCAGGCATTAGTCCCTGCAAACAACTGAAGGAGCTCGGCACGTCTCGCTTACGAGCAGGCAAGCGCGGGGTATCTTCTTCCGTCGCGGTTTCCTCTGTCTCGTTAAGAAAGTAGAGCCGAGTGTTCCCAACTACCTGTGTTCTGATTTCGTGAGTCCAGAGCAACAGATTGGCTAAAGCATCACCGATTTCGTCTTTACCGAGCTTTGTTTCCTGAGCAATCTCGCGTTGCGTGCGCGAACCCTTGCGAATGGCGTCGCGCACGCGTTCCACGGGAGAGAGCTTACTGACTGACTTCGAAGGATAGTGAGAGCTCGCTGAGTCGCCAGCCATCATTTCGGACATTTCGATCTGCTGTGAGATGTAGCGCTTGCGTGCTGACTTGTATTCCTTCAAAGCGCGGCGGCTTTGCGTTACTTTCTGACGGATGCAACTCTTGCAGTAGAGATTTCGACCATCTTTACGTGCTCGGCAAATTCCAAATTCAGCTATCGGCAAATCCTGTGAACAAATCGGACAGTGTTTCAATTGGGGGGATAATAGTTTTTCCTCTTTCATTTTCGAGCAACTCCACTGGGCATTGAACAACCACACTTCAAATTGCAAAGCGGACAACACTTCTCCCTACCCGGATAAACAGGGATTCCGGTCAAGGAAGCTAAGTTTGGGATTATTGTTTAGCGAAGAAGCCCACCACTGGGCGAATCGCCTAGATTGCCTTGCGCGACTGCCGCACGAGCCACGCCCCAACTTTCACCTGACTTGTTTCTGTAGGAAGGTTCTGGGCAATTGCGAGAATAGAGATAAGAGCTCTAGTAACCTTCAAACGAATCAAAAAACAGGTCCGCTGACCCTACATGTTCTGGCAATCAATGTTCAGCGAGGGATTCGCATTATAGTTATCGATAGCTTTTTTGCAACACCTTTTTCAGACGTGTTTAGTGTCAAAGTCAATCGCGAAATTTCGTTCTAAGATCACGAGTGATGCGATCATCTATCCTGCTATTTAAGAGTTGTTTGCGTCGCGAAAGTTAACTGATCGAGCGATCGAATTTTGTGTTTTAGTTATCGTGATGTTCTATTTTGGCTAACTGTTTTGTTAGGAAAACGCGCGTGTTAACGAGAATTGAAAAAGCGTTCGCCGTATGTTTGGCGCTAGTGCTTCGTATTACTTTTCGATGGTCCCACAATTAGTAGACACAACGTTGGACCATTGGTCCAAACGTCAATTTCAAACGCACAAAAGAACTAACACGTTCACTCGCAAAGGTTTTTCGTCACGCCGCTAACGTGTGCAAAGTGTTGTAAGTGCGCGTTTGTAACAGCTTTGTAAAACTCAGACCTATGATTTCCACAAAGTTTTCCACACATCCTGTGGAAATCATCTTCACGTCGACGAGACCTGAACTCTTTTTTAGACCACGCAATCAAAATCACTCTGTTTATCGAAAGCTTCTCGCTTAGCTTTGCAAAGTCTCTGGCTATCTTGTGATTACCAGAGTTGAAGAATCTTCCACCAAGCGACACCCACAACGCTCCAGATGATGATAGTAGTGATCGAGGCGATTAACCCCAGCCACCACCACGTACGTTGCGTTGTATATCCCGCGCCGAAGTAGATCGGCGCTGGTGTTGTTCCGTAGTGCGTCAACGAAGCCGAAAGGTTCGAGAAGTAAGCAAGCGACAGCACCGCGAGATACGGCGGCGCTCCGGCGGCTAGTATCACGATCAGGAACGGTACAAACATCGCCGTCACGTGCGCTGTGATGCTGGCGAATACGTAATGCGCGTAAAAGTAGATCAAAAGCAGTGACGCGAGCGCGAGCCACCACTTCCAGCCTGTTGTGAGACCAGCAGCAGCCTCCGCGAATCGTTTTGTCAAACCTGTTTGACCAAGCGCCTCAGCCATGCGAATCAAACCGCCATACCAGATGAACACGGCCCAGGCTGCTTTTTCCGTGATTAGATCTTCCCAGTCCAATACGCCCGTAATCAGCAACACGCTGATGCCAAGCAGTGCAACCGCGGCGTAATCGATGCCGTGGAACCTGTTTGTCATCCACAGGATCGCAACGACGCCAAAGACGAACAGCATCAACCACTCGGACCACTTCATTGGTCCCATCGCGTGCAATTCGTTTGAAGCAAACTCGCTAGCTGCGGGCGTGTGTTTGATTTCGGGCGGGAACACGCGATACAGCAAATACGGAACTATTATCAAGCTCAGTATTCCGGGAACGATTGCGCCGATGGCCCAACGCGCGTAGGTGATCTCGATTCCGGTTGTTTCCTGGGCAAACCGCGCAATGATCGGATTTGAAGCTTGCCCTGTAAGGAACATCGCACAAACTACGACATTACACTGGTAGACACTCGTCATCAGAAACGCACCGAGGCGCCGCGCTGTTGGCCCGGGCCGCGATTCGTAAGCTTCCGCGAGACTCTTGGCGATGGGAAAGATGATTCCGCCCGAGCGTGCGCCCGTTGAGGGGATTACGGTAGCGAGTACAGTTTCAGTTGAAGCGAGCGCGTAACTGAGACCGAGTGAATGCCTGCCAATGGCTTTTATGAACAGAAATGCGATACGACGGCCCAAGCCGGTCTTGATCATGCCACGCGAGATGAAGAACGCGGCGAGCACGAGCCACACGACCGGATCTGCATATCCGGTAAGCACTTCGTTCATCTTCATCACGTTGAAGAGTGGCAACGCTGTGACGCCGAGCAAGACTACAGCCGCGCCCGGAATGGGACGAACAATCGATCCTGTGATCGTCGCGGCGAAGATCGCCAGCAACCGCCACGATTGCGGCGTGACGCCTTCTGGAGCTGGAATCAGTAGGATGCCGACCGCGACGAACAATACAATCGCCCAACGCAGCAGGAGGCTTCGGAATCCTAATCTCTCGTTAGGATCCTTTTCAGTTTCGGGGGTGTTTTGCATACTCTAAGAGGCAAGGCTCAAAATGCCGGACAAGATTACCGATAAAGAAACATATTTGAACAGGCGTTTTTTCATGCGCGCCGCGCTGTTGGCCGGCACGGCCACCGCGAGCACGCTGCTTTATCGACGACTTAATCCAGCGCCGGAGCAACCTGTCGAAGGTGAAAAGCTCAACGCGGCCGTTAATGAGTCGAAATCAGAAGCAGTCAAAGATGGTTATGTCGTTGAAGATCAGTTGACTCCGCTTGAAGCAATCACGAACTACAACAACTTCTACGAGTTCGACACTTCGAAAGACGGCGTCGCAAGTGCAGCCAAGGGATTTGTAACACGGCCGTGGGAAGTGGCAGTCGGCGGATTGGTAAACAAGCCGCGCGTTTTCGATATTGATGAACTGCTGAAGTTTCCACTCGAGCAACGGATTTACCGATTGCGCTGTGTCGAAGGCTGGTCCATGGTCATTCCGTGGATTGGTTTTCCGTTGAACAAACTGCTCGGGAAGGTCGAACCAACTTCACAGGCGCGATATGTCGCGTTTCAGACACTGCTCGATCCGAATCGCATGCCGAACCAGCGCACCGGCGTACTTGATTGGCCCTACGTCGAAGGACTTCGTCTCGACGAAGCAATGCATCCGCTGACGATCATGGCCACCGGACTTTACGACGAGACGTTGCCGCCACAGGACGGCGCGCCGATCAGGCTCGTGGTGCCGTGGAAGTACGGTTTCAAAAGCATCAAGTCAGTGGTCAAGATCACACTGGTGGCCGATCAACCGCCGACGACCTGGAATATCCAAACACCGTACGAATACGGGTTTTATTCAAATGTGAACCCAAGCGTGCCGCATCCGCGCTGGAGCCAGGCGACAGAGCGACGCATCGGTGAATTCGGACGCCGCAACACACTGCTGTTCAACGGCTACGCGGAACAGGTCGCCCATCTGTATCAGGGAATGGACTTGGTGAAGAACTTCTGAAGACGCGCCATGACCTTTCCCAAACTCGTCGTCTTTATCAACTCGCTGATTCCCATCACGCTCTTGCTCTGGGATCTCTATCGCAACCGTGTTGGACCAAACCCGTTGGAGTTTGCCACGCGTACCACGGGCATGCTGACGCTCGTGTTCCTGTGTCTGACACTCGCCGTCACACCGCTGCGAAAGATCTTCGGTATTAATTCGCTCGTGAAGTTTCGCCGAATGCTGGGGCTGTTCGCGTTTTTCTACGGCTCGCTGCACCTGCTGACTTACGTCTGGTTTGATCGGCAATTCAAGCTGTTGAGTGTGTTTCAGGACGTGGCGCAACGGCCGTTCATTCTGGCCGGAATGACTGCGTTTGTGTTGATGGTGCCGTTGGCGTTGACGTCGACCAATCGCATGGTGAAACGATTGGGTGGAAAACGCTGGGCCCGCCTTCATCGTCTCGTTTACCTTGCGGGAATTACCGGTGTGGTTCACTTCTGGATGCTCGTAAAGTCTGACGTGAGGTTGCCGTTGACGTTTGGTTTTATCGTGTTCTTTCTGCTGGGTTATCGCCTTTTGCTGAAGTACGTGCCGCCACAACCCACAAATCCTGATACAAGTCTCTTTCCGCGCGAATAGTCTTCATCTTAGAATGCTCGGACGTTGTCTGAGGTCAACTGAATGCCTGAGCGAAGAAGCACCGAGCGAAAAAGAGTCCTCCTGGAAGCGAGATGGGACAGCATGCACCGAACGCATCAGGCTCGCGTCGATGACGTCAGTCTTGGTGGCTGCTTCGTGAACACGTACGGGCTCGTGGAGCTCAACGAACAGGTGAGTCTGCATATTCTGACTCCGGAAGGCGTGTGGCTTAACCTGCGCGGCACGGTTGTTACTTATCAGCCTGGTGTGGGATTTGGAGTTTCGTTTACGCAGCTAAGTCGCGAAGAAGAGGCAGTGTTAAAAGAATTGATCGCGTCGACGGTTGAGCGAAGTCTCTGATTTCAATCAATCCTGGTGCGTTTTTTGGTTCGCTTGACGTCGTAAAAAACAATGCTGAATGCGAGCACCACTCCCGCCACTGCCGCGAGCATGAATAGAATCATCGCGAAGCCCGGATAACCCCAGATCTTAAACGTTGTTTCGACGCGCATCATCATCGCTGCGCCGACGATCAGAGCGGCGACGATGAGTCCGAGCGTGATTCGATTCGCGACCTTTTGCAGTCCCTCTACAATAACCTTCTCGTCGATTGCGTCGACCTTGAAACGCAGCTCGTTGTTTCCGGCGGTATCAAGGATTCGATTGACGCGCGCGGGAAGCTTTTCAGCAAATTCCTTCAGCTCAACGACGCCGCTGAGCAAATTGCTTGGCGCCATGCTCTTGACGATGTTCTGGTCAAGAATTTCATTCGCGCGCTCGCGAATCACGGCGTTGGGATCGAACGTCGGATCGAGTGTGTAGACCACTCGATCGAGATTCAACAGCGCCTTGGCAAACATCGTGAACTCGGCCGGCAACCGAAACCAGCAATCAGCAGCGACCTTGGTTATTTCCAGCGTAACCTTGCCGGCGTTCATACGGCTGAGGATCGCGTCGCTGTTTTCGTTTACGAGATCGGCAATACGGCGATCGAAAGCCCTGCGATCGAAGCCTTCCTTCGCTTCACCCATTCTGACCGCCGCTTCGGCAGCCGTGTCGCCGCGGCCTTCGCTGATCGCCAGCAGCAAACGCAGCAGGTTGTCCTGAAAGGTTTGCGTCACGCGTCCGATCATGCCGAGATCTAGTAGAGCAATCTGGTCATCGTCAGTCACGAAAACATTTCCGGGGTGTGGATCGGCGTGAAATAGTCCGTCGACGAGAAACTGCTTCAGATAAGCGCTGAACAGTTCGTCAGCCAACGCGGAGCCATCGATCTCGAGCAGACGCAACGGGCTGAGATCGGTGATCTTCTTGCCGGCGATGTAGTCCATCGTCAGAACGCGCGTCGTGGTGAAGTCGTCAACCGGCGCTGGAATGACGAGCTGATCAAACTCGGCGAGGTTTTCCCGAATCGTGTGGAGATTGTTGGCTTCGATGGTGAAGTCGAGTTCGCGCAGCAGGCTCTTGCGCAGGTGGAACAACATGTTTTCGAACTCGTAACGCTTGCCGAGCTCAGTATGCTGGTCCAGGAAATGCGCGATTTCCATCAGCGCGTCGAGATCGCCGACGATGAGCTCGCGAATGTCGGGACGCTGGACCTTGACGACGACCGCACGCCCGTCGCGCATCCAGGCGCGATGGACTTGGGCCAGCGACGCTGCGCCGATTGGCACCGGATCGAATTCCTCGAATGCTTTCGAGATCCTGACGCCGAGTTCGTTCGAGACGATGCGTTCGACTTCTTCGTACGGAAACGGTTCGATGTGATCTTGTAATCTGGTTAGCGCGTCGAGATAGGGAGTGGGAAGAAGATCTGCGCGCGTGGATAAGAGTTGGCCCAACTTGATGAAGGTTGGACCAAGTTTCTCGAGATCCTTAGCAAGTTCTTCCGCGGGCGCAATTGTGCCCGTTTCTGCGGCGATTTCTTCAGGAAGAACACTGTTCTCCAACCCGGCTGGACTGAGCAGATCTGACCGGCCGTATTTGATGAGCAGCATTGCGACGTCTTTGTAACGCTTGAGTCGCTCTGGTTTGAATGACACTACCATTTTCGGATACGTAAACAACACGCTTCCCAAGCACGTTTCGGGCCGCTGTGCCGTTTTCACCACGGTTGTAGATGGACTTTTTGTCGCGTTAGCGACGGAAATATAACGTAAGGTTCACACGGAGGTTGCGCTGCGTGGATTATGGCGCACATCGCTCGGCGAAGTGGCCGTGGGGTCTAAGAGTATTTGGGCAAACGCCGGTTCACTGAGAGCGGCCGGCGGATGCTGACTTCGCGGCCTTGTCGATCGCTTCGCGCAGGCCCTCGGCGCTCAGAACTCTTAGCTGCACGCCGTTGATGAAGATCGTGGGTGTGCTGCCGACGCCGTACATTTCACCGTCTTCAATATCCCGGCTGACTTCCGCCGCGTAGACGCCGCGGTCCAGGGCGGCGTCGAATCGAGCACGGTCCAGTCCCAACTCACTCGCATACTTTTTCAATGAGGGAACGTCGAGGGCCTTTTGACGCTGGAAGAGCAGAGTGACGTATTCAAAAAACTTGCCTTGTGCGTTTGCGGCGTTGGCGGCTTCGGCTGCTTTGCGCGCGTTCTCGTGTTGGTTCAACGGAAAGTCGCGCACGACGAAGCGAACCTTGTCACCGTAAGACTTCAACACCTCTTCGAGCACCGGATGCATGGCCGCGCAGGCTGGACATTGGAAGTCAGTAAACTCGACGATCGTCACCGGCGCTGTGGCGCTACCACGTGATGGATCGTCGTCGACGTTTACGTTTTGCACGGGTTGCGCGGGCTCGGTCATGAGCCAGCGAAGGTCTGCGCTCTTGCGCAAACGGGTGGAAAGCTCGCCTTCCAAACGCCGCTTCTCTTCTTCCTGCATGTACAGCGCGATTTGATTGCGCACACTGTTTAGGTCGCCGTTGATGCGGGCTTTGTTATCCTCGTAAAACTTCGCGACTTGAGCTTCAGTAGGCGGACGCACCTTGTCGCTGACTTCAGCGCGAATGATCTCTTCTGGTCCAATCTGGCGCCGTCTTGCTTCGTCGAGCAGCAGTATGTTGTCGACCACCTGGTCCGCCTGCCGCTTCGCGTGCATGTACGTTTCGAGTTGGATCTTGTAGATGATCGGTTTGAGTCGTTCTTTGAGCAGACTGGCTTTCAAAGTTTGACCGCCGACAGTTGCGACTACCGCGTCGTCGCTGAGGTTTGGTGAGTTAACGTCGAGACCCATGACAACGGGAATGGTCTGGCGCAAACGTTTGACGAGATCGTCGGCAAGCTTACTTTCGAGCTCGTCGTGGAGGTAGACCGCAACTTGCTGATTCGCGGTTTGCGGATCCATGCCTTCGAACTGCGCCTTGTTCTCGTCGATGAACTTCTTGATCTGTGCCTGAGTGGGCATCGTGGCGCGTTTACTCACTTCAGTTTCGTATAGGCGGTGGCTATCGATGCCGCGCTTCTTCGCTTCGGCTTTAAGGAGGGCCGTGTTGATCTCGAGATCGAGGACGCCGCGTCGAGCTTCGGCAATTTGCTCTGCCAGACCTTCAACTTCCTTGCGCACCCCGGGATCGAGATCGGAGCTAGTGAACGTCTGGCCGTTGATGATGAAGATCGGTACGGGGGCTGTAGGGCCTGCTGCCGGACGCGCGGGTGTGGGAGTAGCGGTTGTCGAAGAAACGGGTTGTTGCGCAGCCGGCTGTGGCGTCGCGACTGGAGTTGGTTTGCGATTCGTTGGTCTGCGTTTAGTTTGGCCAACTGCAGCGGACGAAAGGGTCAGTAAAAAGATCAGGGCCAACAGGCTGAGAGAAGATCGCAAGCTGACAGAAGGTTTCATACCGAAGCTCATGGTACTGTGAATAATGAATCTCGAAGCGTTACGAACGGCGCTAAGCGTCGAGAAAAGACGCCTTATTAGAGCACAAACACACGATTGGCGCTGCCTGTCGGGGCAGCGCCAAAGGTGGAGATCTCGTTAGTAGTAAGCGAAAACGCTTGTTGCGTGCGGTATAGCGAAGCGCTTGCATGCAGCATCGCGAAACGCTTGCGTGCGCGCTTTACGAACTCGAACGAAACGTTAGTGGTTGCGGATGATGCTGCGCCGGCGTTTCTTGACTGGAGTTCGAATCGATAATAGATCGCTGTGACGTCCGTTAAGAATAAAGGCCAAGCCTTGGTGCGTGACGCCGAGCACGCGGGCTGCGCGAGTGACGCTGCCGCCGGAATCTTCGAGCGCTTTGCGGATCAAGCTGCCCTCATAGCGGAGCACCTCGGCGTCAAGCGAGGAGCCCTCAGGCATCGAAGCCGGTACGCTATCAAATGCGCCGACAGCATCGGAGGCATTTGCAACACCCTCCCCAACTCCCGACTTCACACTCGCAAACTCCGCCGCCAACACTCGTCGAGCACACTCCCCAAGTCGAGTGCGAATGCTGCGATTCTGGGAATTCGAGAGCAGCGATTCAGCCGTGGAATAGTACTGTTGGAGCGCATCCAGGGCAAGATAACTACTTAACTCCTCAATCGCTGTGACAGCAGCAATTCCACCACGCTCTGGGCTACCAGCACTCTGACCAATTCCAACGGCTTGGTCCAAAACTGTTCTCGCTACGTCGAAGCGTTTCAACCGCGCGAGTGCCATCGCATGCGTCGTCAAAGCTTCCGCTAATAACGCCTGCTCACCACCTGTAGAGAGAGACCTAACAGCAGACCGGGCAGCCTTCTCTGCGTATTCGTATTTTCCCTCAAGCAAAAATGCCTGCGCACTACTATCTTCAGCTCCTGCGGCGCCACCATGGTCACCGACTGTTAGGTGCAACTTACGCGCGTGCGTTAAATGCTCCTGAGCATCTTCGAAGCGGCCGATAGTCGCGTACAAGTAGCCGACATTGTTCTCGACACGTGCCTGAAAACGTCGATGCCCTGCTTGCTCAAAATGATAACTAGCAGCAGCATATTCGACTAAAGCCTTATCAATATAATCCGCGCGACTTTCGGAACTGCCGAGACTTCTGAGAAGTGTCGCATAGGAGTTATGGAATTTACCTTTGAGGGCGTGATTCAAACTTGCTTCGAAAAGCGGATAGGCTTCACGATAGATTTTAAGCGATTCGCGTTCGCGTGTACCTACGTTCTCAACAATTGCACTGTTCAATAGTGCTCTGAGTTTTTGCTCACTCTGCATCTCCCCGAGACTGTCAAGCACATGCCGCAACGTAACTCGGGCTTCATCCATGGCGCCCTCGCGCCAATAACAAATAGCTAAATCTATATGCGCTTCGGCAACCTTTTCGCTAATTCGCAAGGCTTCGAAGATCCCCACACTCTCACTGATCAGATCTTTTGCAGCTTCCTGCGCACCGGAAATCTGTCGTGAACTGCCGATCCAGCCCGTCAACGTTCCCGCACGTAACAGTAATTCGGCTCTTGCTCGATCCTCCAAGCCTGACACGAGCGGCGGATTACCGGGCCCAGTCCAGAACGGATAAAGTGTTTCGGCTGCGCTTTCAAACTCACCGGCTTCTTCCAGCCCCTTCGCCAACTCACAGAGTGGGACTATGTTTTCAGCACTCGTGACGTCACAGCGCTTCTCATGAATGGATGTCTGCAAATCCATACCAATTCTCCACTTTTACAAATCCGCAAGGAACCTTGCAAGCCTCTTAATTGATGGATATTATCAACCTCAACCAATTATCTACTTGGTTGCACACCACTTCACCGGCTTGACTACATTCTTGAGGAGAAGATCAATGAAACCTGTCAAAACCTTCGTATCTATCGCCGTCCTTTTGCTCGCGCTAGCCGTTCAGGCTCCTGCGGGAGAGCAGCAAACGCCTGGTGCGGTTGCACAACCCTCACCCACACCAAACGCTATGACATACAGCGGGGCGGACACTACGCCATTGTTGGGCGATCCATATTCCGAACAGTCTGGAGAAACAGTCGAAACGTCAGATTACCTATTGTTCGAAGCGTTCAAAGCCCTATTCTCTTTGTACTAAGAAAAACGCACAACCACGAACAAAGGCTCTCGCAGCTTACGCCGTAGCGTAGTCTTCGCGGCCTGCGTTCTGTGTGTCCGGGCTCACCGATAACGTTCGAAATACCTGACTGGGAGGCGGTGACGCGTTGCATCCTACCCCCATCTGGCCGCTGAAGCAATAGGAACTTTCACTTTTACACGGCCAATATGGGGTAATCTTCAGTCGCCCCCCCCGGTTTCAGTGTCATTTTTTTCAAGGATCCGCCCGTCCTGAGGCCTCTCTGTGCCTTCAACCAGCCGTTTTACCGTCTCAAGCGTGTCAATGTCGCGTGTCGTTTTGTCCGGCCGCAGCCGCAAAATCCTCGGAAATCGAAGCGCATACCCGCTCTTGTGCCGCTTCGACGCCTGAATCCTATCAAACGTTACTTCGATGATGATACTCGGCTCAACGATGCGAACCCGACCGTGCCCAAATTCCTGAACCGTATGACCCTTAAACCACTCTGTCAGTTCCATCAACTCCTGGTCGGTCAACCCCGAATAGGCCTTGCCGATATTTAAAAGCTCGTCTTCCTCGTTCGACCGCCGGACCGCAAATGTGTAATCCGACAGCAGATGCCGGCGCTTCCCATGCCCGACCTCAACCGCCGTCACCGCCACGTCCAGCGTCGCAATCGCCCGTTTCAACTTCAGCCATTCGCGCCCCCGCCGCCCCGGCTTGTACGAAGAACCGGGGCTCTTAATCATCAAGCCTTCATTGCCACGCGCCCGAGCCTGGTCAAACTCTTCATCGAGCAGACCCGCCTCGGCGAAAAGTTTTCCCTCTGACAAACGTATTGGACCACTGCCCGGCACCAATTGTTCCAACACGCGGCGCCGCTCGGCGAGCGGCTCGTCAATCAAAACCTTCCCATCGGCATATAAAAGGTCATACGCCACCAAAACCACCGGCACAGCAATCAAAAGTTGCGTCCCGACAGTCTTTCGGCCCAGCCGTTTCTGCAACTCACTAAACGGCAGTATCGCTTCATCATTGGCCGGCACTATCTCGCCGTCGATAATCGCGTCAGTTTTCAAAGAACGCAGCGGCTCGACCAACTCCGGAAACCGGTGCGTGATCTCGTCCATCGTTCGCGAATAGATCGCGACTCGCCCGTTCTCCACATGCGCCTGCGCCCGAATCCCGTCAAACTTGTCCTCAACCAGAAATTTCTCCGGCATCGTGCGCGCGATATCCGTCAGGTCAGCGGCAGGCGTCGCCAACATGAACTTAATCGGATGAAACAGACGCATGCTGACGTCACGTAAGTCTGCACGCCTGGCACGCACTGCGGTTTCACCAATATCGCCTAGAAGCATATTCGCGTAAGCCACGTCGGCCAGCGATTGCCCAAACACCCGCGCGATCGCGTCCTCGACAAGCCCTTCCCGCAAACCAATCCGCAGATCACCCGCGAGCAACTTGACCAAATACTTCGCCTCGAGTGGAGTCGCGTGACTAAGAACAGCCGTCAACAGCGCTGTCTTGTTCTTGATACCGCGTGTTTCACTGAGTCTTCCGATCAGCGACTCGGTCTCGGCCAACGTGATTGTCGGTTGAAAACTGTGGCGAGCCTCTTTCACGATCTCGGCAGCGACTTCGCCCGGATCGCCCAGCCGTACCCATCGCGGAGAAAGATCTTCGGGGCGAAAACCGGTAGCTTCGCTCAACGCGGCAGCGATAATGCTGCCGCCGACATTCGTCGTCCGCGCATCGTTGGAAGCAAACTGTTGAGCAGCAAAATAGCGCGCCGCGCGGGTGAGATCCGGATCGGAAAGCGTCTTGAGATAGTTGCCAAGGATTGCGGCTTTTTCTAACTTCTTGGTCGTTGCGGCAACCGCCTCGGCACACTCGGCAAAAGACTGAAGTGTGCTCGCGGCGTCGATAAAATTCTCAGTTGCTTCACCCATTGTTCTGTTAAGATACTCGACCCCTAAGGACCACTTGCAGCTTTCCGCATTTTAAGTGATCCTAGCGACATCTATTAGCGTCAGCGAGCAAGCCACACCCCGCAGGCTTATTTACAGGTTAGATCTTTAGGAAGGTGAAACAGTCGTGTTTGCCCTCATTCTGGAGTCCCTCAGTAGTACTGAATTACTGTTCATACTCGTCATCGCACTAATATTTTTTGGTCCGCGCAAGCTTCCCCAACTCGCTCGCTCAATGGGCAAAGGCCTGGCTGAGTTTCGCAAAGCATCCGACGACTTCAAACGCACGTGGGAGCGCGAGGTCGCCATGGAAGCCGCCAAGCTGGAGACGGAGACAAACTCGATTTTCAACGAGGAAACTCCACCGCTCCTGGAAGAAAAACTCGCGCCCGAACCATTGTTGCAATCCGCGGATCCAGAGCTGGTAGTAGCTCGCGGTAGTGAACACGAATCACTCGCAGAAACAGCCGAGCCGCTCGCTCAAACAGCCGAGCCACTGACTGAAGCCGAGCCGCTAGCCGCAGTTGCTGAATCTACGGCGCCCGAGCCACTCCGAAAACAAGAATGGATCTAAGTCATCCGCAATGTCAGCATTCATAAGAGCCTTATCAAGCGGCAGGGGTAGCGAAGAAGAACAACTCGGCGGCCAGATGTCTTTTCTGGATCACCTCGACGAGTTGCGTCGCCGCCTGGTCCGTTCGTTTATCTTCGTCTTCGTCGCAGCCACAGTCTCGTGGTTCTTTTCCGGACCGATCTACAGGTTTCTAGCCGCGCCGGTAAATCGAGCGTTAGCTGAAGCACAACGTCTTCAGGTGCCTATCAGCGGTTTCAGTGGCGGCGAAACAATCGCCGCCATGACCTCGTTGAAGGAAAACGACGGCGGCCGGTACGTCTTCGCCGAAGAAACCAAACTCGGCAGCAGTTTGATACCCGCAGGCGCTTCGGTGATGTCGCGGGTATTGAAGGATAGCCAGGGCAAGCTGGCGTTGTTCACGGACGAAGCGCTGTATTCAGGCAATGCCGTCATTCCCAAGGGAGTGCGGCTGCCAACCGATCTCGGAGCGGCAGTCGAAGCGTTTTCCGGTATCAACGATAAACTCATCGTCACCACCGCGCTCGAGCCGTTTTCGCTCTACATAAAAGTCTCGCTCTATGCGGCGATCTGCGTTTCCGTGCCGTTTCTGCTTTTTCAGATTTGGGCCTTTGTCGCGCCCGGTCTTTATCCACACGAGCGCGCCTACGTGACGCCGTTTATTCTTCTGTCGACGATCTCGTTCGTGTTGGGCGCGGCGTTCGCTTACTACGTCATCTTTCCGCCGGCCGCCAAGTATCTACTCGGCCTGGGAAGCGACTTCCGCCTCTTGCTCAAAGCCGACGAATATTTCGACTTCATCATCATCGTCATGCTTGGTATGGGCGTCGTCTTCCAGATGCCAGCCATCACATACGTTCTGGCCCGGATTGGCCTGGTAACAGCCGGATTTCTGGTAAAGATTTGGAAAACCGCGATAATCGTGATCTGTATCGCCGCGGCGGTGCTGTCACCGACCAACGACATTCCAAACATGCTCTTGTTCGCCGCGCCGATGATCGTGCTCTACGTGGTCTCGATCTTCGTGGCCTGGATCTTCAACAAGCCCCGAACAGCAACCTGAGAAAGCCGTCAAACTCAACAATTGCTTCGGTTTTACTTACCTTTCGGGCAACTTTCGTCGTCCGTGACCGCATCCTTGACTCAGTTCTCAGCGCAAGCTTAGAATCCTGAGTCTTCAATCGTATCCGGCAGCAGTCCGTATAGCTCGTATCGTCAACCGTTTCACAGGAGTTTCGTAATGTCTTACCAGAAAGTTGCTCTGCGTCTGGCTTTAATTACCGCTTCAGCGTTTTTAGCCAGCCCCGCTGTTTTGACACAAGAGCAGCAGGATCCCACCAACAAACCCCGGAACGTCAAGCCAGAACTCAAAAAAGCTTACAAAGACTGGCTCGACAAAGACGTTACCTACATCATCACCGACGAAGAGCGGAAAGCTTTTAAGAAACTCGCCACGGACGACGAGCGCGAGCGCTTCATCGAAGAATTCTGGCGCCGCCGCGATCCGGATCCGGATACTGAAGAAAACGAATTCAAGGAAGAGTATTACGAGCGTATCGCCTACACGAACGAACACTTCAGTTCCGGCATTCCCGGTTGGAAAACTGACCGCGGCCGTATCTACATCATGTACGGCAAGCCCGACGAGCGCGAAACCCACCCGATGGGTGGCTCTTACGAACGCCCGTCGTGGGAAGGCGGCGGTAATACCACCACTTACCCGTTTGAGATCTGGTTCTATCGCTACATCGCGGGCGTGGGTTCCGGTGTCGAGATCGAATTCGTCGATCCGACAGGCAGCGGCGAATATCGCATCGCTAGAAATCCAAACGAAAAAGACGCGATGCTGATGGTTCCGGGCGCGGGTCTCACGCTATCCGAACAGCTCGGTCTGAGCAGCAAAGCTGACCGTATCGCGGGCATCGGCGGCGTCGGCAATATGAGTTATCAGCGCGAACAGGACAGCCCGTTTTCGCGTCTGCAGTTGCTCGCTGACTTGAGCCGTCCGCCGCAAGTGAAGTTCAACGATCTCGCGACCGCGGTTAACACCGGTGTTGTCGAAGAAAACCCGCTCAACTTCGATCTACGCATCGACTTCTTCCGCCAGTCAGACGAACGAGTGATCACAGCCTTCACGATCCAGGCCGAGAACAAGGATCTCGTTTTCACGGACAGCGGTGGTCTACAGCAGGCGCGCATGAACATCTTTGCGCGTATCACTTCAGTCGCCGGCCGCCGCGTCGGCATCTTTGAGGATCCGGTCATTACTACCGCAACGGCTGAAGAACTCACTGATGCGAAAGGCAGAAAGTCCGCGTATCAGAAAGCAGTGCCACTCGCTCCGGGCACGTACAAAGTAGACGTGATCGTGCGAGACGTTGAATCGGGCGCGACTGGTCTGAAACAGCTTGGTTTCACAGTTCCCCGTTACGATCAGGAAAAACTCTCGACCTCGACCATGATTCTCGCCGCGAAGCTGGAGAGCCTTGTGGACCAACCCGCTGTGGGCCAGTTTGTTATCGGCACCACGAAGGTCATTCCCAACGTTTCGGGCGTTTATCATCGCGGCCAACCGGTTGGTGTGTATCTCCAGATCTACAACGCCGGTATCGATCAAACGACACTGCGTCCGTCAGTCGACGTTGAATACGCTCTGATGAAAGACGGCAAGGAAGTCGGCAAGCAAAGTGAAGATTGGAAGGGCCTCAGTGACTCAGGTCAACGCCTGACGCTCGCTCGCCTGATCGACACACGCCAGCTCGCATTCGGCGATTACGAAGTCGCGATCCGTATTCGCGATCGCGTCACCGGTCAATCGCTATCGCCGTCGCAGAAGTTCAGCGTCGTTCAGTAGCACGACGAATAAACTCTTCGACCTGGTCCAGGTAGGCCGTTCCGGCTGAGCCGAAAACGTTGTGTCCCACGCCGGGCACGATTAGAAGTTGCTTCGGCTCGTTCGCAGCCGCGAAGAGTGCGCGGCCTTCGCTCGTCGGGATAACGTCATCAGGCTCTCCATGACTGATTAAGACGGGAAGTCTACTCATTCTCAACTTCTGAGCAGTCTCGAATCTATTCCTTCCTAAAACATGTAACCACCTCGGCAGCCATGGCAGTGCCGTTTCCGCCACCGAACTCGCCGAACTGAATCCCGACTCGAGTATCAGCGCCGCGACTGGAGCGCGCATTGTTGTCCCAGTGGCGATTGCCGTTCCCAACGACTGACCGTAGAGAACTATTGTGTCCGGTTTAGCTCCCTTCTCGATCACAACGAACTCCCACGCTGCCAGACCATCGAGATAAAGGTCCTCCTCGTCGAGCGTCGCTCCACTGCTCAAGCCATAACCACGGTAGTCGAACAACAGAACACTGAACCCTCGTTTGGCGAGGCTCTCACCTAACCAACCAATGTTCGTAATGTTCCCACCATTTCCGTGGAAATAAATGATGGTTGCTTGGGGTTTTTGCTGACTGGGGAAATACCAACCATGCAAACGGGTTCCATCCCTTGCGGTAAACCAAACCTCCTCAGCGCCATTTGGCGGTGAAACTCGCTGGTCCGCCGTGAGCCGCACAGGGTGAAACGTCATCGCCGATTCCAACCAGCGCAAGCCATACACGAAGGCGACACAGCCAATCACCACCGCAACGGCCGCTCCGATAAAAGATTCTCGCGAGATATACCGCCGAGTCATAAGTTTCTGGTAACCAATACGTACGAAACGGCCTCAAATGCTAAGATAAATTTGCAATGAAACAGCGGGTCGAATTAATCGGGCTCTCCCAGCCGGAACTGGTCGAGTTTGTCGAAAGTTTGGGAGAACCGGCGTATCGCGGGCGGCAGATATTTGCCGCGTTGCAGCACCGGCGCCTGCGCAGTTTCGATGAAATGACGGACCTGCCGAAAGAATTGCGCGCGCGGCTGAACGAAGCCGGGCAGTCTTCCACACTCAAGGTCGAATCGCGCTACGTCTCGTCAGATGGCACGCGGCGCTATCTGATGAAGACCCACGACGGTCTTCCGGTCGAAACAGTTTTTATTCCCGAAGAGTACCGCGACACGATCTGTTTCTCGTCGCAGTCAGGCTGCCCGCTGCAATGCACGTTTTGTCTCACGGCCCAACTTGGTTTGTTGCGATCGTTGACACCCGGTGAGATCGTCGAGCAGATCCTGATCGCACTTAACGACGCTTACGGTGTCGGCGTGAAACCGCCCCGCGGCACGAACCTCGTCGGCATGGGCGCGGGTGAACCGTTTCTCAATTTCGACTCGTTGCTCAAAGCGCTGCGCATTATGGCAGATCAAAATGGGCTCTACATCGTGCCCAATCGCGTCACGATCTCGACCGCCGGGATCGTTCCGAAGATTCTGGATCTCGCGGAGATAAGCGATCGGCCACATCTCGCAATCTCGTTGGCCGCGCCAACTGATGAGCTGCGCAATGAACTGATGCCCATCAACAAGCGTTGGCCGCTCGAAGAGCTGCTCAAAGCCTGCAAGGTCTTCGAAAAGACGTTGAAACCCGGCGAACGGTTCACTTTTGAGTACGTCATGCTCGCGGGCGTCAATGATTCAGAAGAACAAGCGCGGCAGCTCGCAAATCTACTAAACCGTCACGGCGTGAAAGCGAAAGTGAACCTGATTCCGCATAATCCGGCCGAGCCGCTTCCCTACGGGCCCTCGCCGGAACAAACCGTGACGCAGTTTAAGAAGATTCTGGAGTCGAAAGGCATTCACACTTACGTGCGGCGCCCGCGCGGCCGCGACATTTTTGCCGCCTGTGGGCAACTGGCAGCGCGCCAGGAAACACTTAACACTTGCAAAGAGATCACACCCGTCGGAGTCACTTAATGCTTAATCACTCGAAACTCATTGGCACGCTGTTTCTGCTTTTCTTGTTGCCCGCCACCCTTTACGCGCAATCTTCCGGAGACGTGAACGTCAGTGGCTCAATCGCGCCGGACAAGATCAAGAAAGGCCGCGTTGTGCGAGGCAGCGTGTTGATCGAGATTCCCTCAGGTCTGCACGTTCAATCGAACAAACCGCTCGACAAATACCTGATCCCCACCAAACTCGACATCGAAACTCCGCAGGGAATGAAAGTTGGACCAATCTCGTATCCACGCGCAATCATGCGCAACCTGAAGTTTTCGAAAAGCGCAGTAGCAGTTTACGAGGGCCGGGCGATGATCCGTTTCAATCTGACGGTGCCCGCAAGCTACGGCGGCTCATCGGGCGAGATCAAAGGCAAGCTGCGCTTTCAGGCGTGCAACGACGAATCGTGCTTTCCGCCCGTCACGCGCGAAGTGAAGATGTGGCTCAACGTGGAGTGACCCGAGAGTTGACTTCGCCGCGGCCAATCACCGCCATCAGCCGCCCGACTTTTCCGTGCAACTTCTTTTCCTGGCGATAAGAGAAGAAAAGATCCGTGCGGCACATCGTGCAGAGCGGTGAGATGTGAATTCGATCCGGCAACACGCCGGTTGACTCGAGTTGGTTCCGATTCGCTTTCAGCAGATCGACAAGCGCATGCCCCGTACGCGTCGGAGTAAAAAGATCGGCGCCATACGGAAACCGGCTGGTAAACGCGTCAATCACATCAGCGCCGACTTCATAACAACATGGCCCAGCAGACGCGCCGATCGCCACGCGCAAATCTTCCGGCCTGGCGCCATACTCGTCAGCCAAACGCCTTATACCTGCTATCGCCGCTGTTTCCAGCGTTCCGCGCCAACCCGCATGCACCGCCGCAAATGAACGCGTCCGCGGATCGCCAATCAGAAGCGGCACACAATCAGCCGTCTTCACGCCGGCCAGCACGCCGTCAGCATTACTCACGATCACGTCGCAATAGATCGTCTCACCATTTTGATCTTCAGCAGGCTTCGCTTCCGCGGCCGACCCGACCACCCGCACGTCCGCGCCGTGAACCTGCCAACAACCCGCGAGGGACCACTGGCCAGGAAAAAGCTTGAGAAAGCGGCGGCGATTCTCCAGAATGTTCTCCGCCGCGTCGTCGTGAAAGCCGGCGAGACTCAGCGAGTCATGCGGCATCGCGCTGACGCCGCCGAGACGCGTCGAAAAACCGTTAACAAAACCGTCCTGCTCCAGCGGACGGCAAACAAGCGCACGCAAGCCGTTGAGCTCGCGCCAGTAAAATCCAGCTTGGGTTAATTGTTCGTCACTCGTGATCGTTTCCATCGGTATAGACATTATCGAAGTTGCCCGAATTCGCGAAGTGCTGCTGCGCACGCCGCGGTTTACTGAGCGCGTGTTCACGCGCGCCGAACGCGAATATTGCGACAGTCGCGGCGTCGTGGCTTCGCAGCATTATGCCGCGCGCTTCGCGGCGAAAGAAGCGGCTTTGAAAGCACTGCAAACGGGTTGGCGTGGTGGAATTGGCTGGCAGGATGTTGAGGTTTCAGCACGCGACAGCGGCGCGCCTTACCTGATCTTCACTGGCGAAGTGCTGAAGGTGTTTAAGAAATTCAACGCCACCGCGGCGCACCTTTCGCTCTCACACACAAGCGAACACGCGATCGCCCAGGTCATCTTAGAACGTTGATTTCGTTCACGAGCGTCTTTCTTCCACTCCGATCCGTGTCTGTCCGTGTTCGTCCGTGGCTACTAACTTCGACCGGCTTGGTCTCTCTCCTCTCAATATTTTCCGCAAACGGACTACTCTGCACCGGCAAGTTCCCGTGTAGATAACACTCGAGATGTGGCGCCTCGGCTTCAGTCACCGCAATCAACTCACGCAGCGGACAACCCAACGTCGACAGCAAACCCGTCGCGGAATCGATCTCGACAAACTTAACCCCTTCCGGACATTCGAAATTCTGGCCGCCTAAATCAGGCCGCACGGCAACAGCGCCTTTCATGAAATCGACCCACGCTGGCAGCGCCGCTTCAGCACCCGTGAGACCGAGTTGCGCGTTGTCGTCGTAACCAATCCAAACGACGCAAACGAGATTCGGCGAGTAACCGACAAACCAGCCATCGCGCGACGTGCCCGTCTTGCCGGCGATCGCGGTTCCCGGTATCGCGCCACGAGCTTTGCGCGCGGTGCCACGCTCGATCACACCTGCAAGCATGTTGGTGATGACGTAGGCGGTTGTCGGACTGACGACCTGCGGCGTGTTGTTTCGCAACTCGTGCGTAGCAGGCGGCTCGTCGATGCTGGTAATTACTCTTGGATCGACGCGCCGGCCTTCGTTGACAAAAGCTGCATACGCGGAGGCGAGTTGAAGCGGCGTTACCTCTTCAGTACCGAGCGCCAGCGCCGGATAGCGCTCGGGCCTCGGTAAACCGAAGTCCGACGCGAGATTCGCGATGCGGGCCAGGCCGGTTTGCAGCGCAACGTCGACGGTGACGACGTTGAGTGATTTGATCAGACCGGTGCGCATCGTCACTTCACCCATCGAATATCCGCCTCCGTAATTCGCGGGACGATACGTGCGAGTGCGATCGTAAACAAACTCACGCGGCGCATCCATAAAAAGTTGCACCGGCGACAAGCCATCTTCCACAGCCGCGGCATAAACGAACGGTTTGAATGTCGAACCAGGCTGGCGGTGAGCATCAGTCGCTCGATTCAACTGCGACTTTGCGTAATCACTTCCACCGACCATCGCGAGCACGTTGCCGGTATGCGGATCGAGTGCAACCAGCGCTGCTTGGGGCTTCTTGTCCTGATCTTTGTAACGTTCTAACTGTTTCCTCAACGCCTGCTCGGCGAGATCCTGTAACTCGAGATCGATCGTCGTGTAGATCCGTCGTCCGTCTCCCGGCTCGGCAATGCGATTCACGTAGTCAACAAAGTACGGCGCTAGTGAATTGTCGAGATCGACACGAGACGTGATGTTGACTGATTCCGCGGAGGCGGCTTCGTTCTGCTCGCGTGTGATCGCGCCGCTCTCTAGCATCGCCGCGAGCACCATATTTCTGCGAGCCTGCGCGGCTGACGGATTACGCAAAGGCGAGTAGTGCGCGGGACTCTGAATCATTCCCGCGAGCGTGGCCGCTTCGGCGAGCGTGAGGTCGCGTAGTTCCTTTCCAAAGAATACGGACGCCGCTTCCTTCACGCCGCGCACGGCCACAGCGCCTCGTTGGCCGAGGTAGATCTCGTTGCAATAGAGCGCGAAGATGTCTTCCTTCGAGAGGCGTCGTTCGAGCGCAAGCGACAGCATCGCTTCAGCGTACTTGCGTTGCAGCGTCTTCTCGGGCGACAGGTACGTGTTCTTGACAAGCTGCTGCGTGATTGTTGAGCCGCCCTGGCCCAACCTTTCGTCACCGGCATTTCGCAGCAACGCACGCGCAAGACCATTAACATCGACGCCCGAATGATCGAAGAAACGCCGGTCTTCAATCGCCAAAATCGCCTGCACCAGCACCGGCGGAATCTCGTCGTAACTCAACGCCTCGCGCTTGCCGCCTTTTGACGAAAGATCGTTCGCCAACACCTCCGGCTCGAGCGTGAACGTATCCAACGCAACGCCGTCTCCGCTCAACGAAACGATCTCATCCCCGGTAAAACCAACGCGCACAATCGCCGGTTGCCTTCGACTGCTTCGTCCCGGCCGAATCTCGATCCCTGATTCGGTAACAATAAAACTTCCGCTCCAAACGTTGCTGGCATTACTCTCCAAATAACCCGCACGCCTCAGCCCATTGATCAGCTTCTCGCGCGACAGTTTCTGACCAACCTGCAAAACGCGCGGAGCCGCATACAAACCCGGTCTACTCGTCAGGTAGCCACTTGCCAGCCGTGCTTCGATGATTTGTGAGTAGTATTGGTAAGAACGGATGAGTGCAGCGCCGCCCAGCACAGTCGCCACCACGATCACAAGGACGCTGAACCGGATGAGACGTCGCGACACGTGCGCTAGCCACTCGACCCTACGAGCGTCGGGCACGGATGTAACCTCGATTGCCACCTATCCTCGCAACCCTTCAGTGCTTCTCAGTTTTGTATGTTTTGATTAAACGCTTAACGCGTGAGGATTTTTAGAAAAGTCGATCAGCTCGAGAATTTCCGGCACCGCTTCAAGTCCTGCCTTGTAACCGGCGGCAATCAATTCCTCGGCGCGCCCCATTTCGTCCCAACGAATGTGGCCGATCTGAGGCCGGATAACGAAGTCAGCCATTGAAAGTTGATAATGCGAGGCCGTCTTCTGGACGACCAACATCGATTGCAACACAACCCCAATCACCGAACTGGTGCCGCCAAGAAAACTCGCACCCGCCGCGTTTACGTCAACCGCGATCACAATGTCCGCGCCAAACGAGCGCGCGACCGAAACCGGAATAACCGCCACCAACCCGCCGTCGACAAGTTGGCGTCCCTGTTCGTCTGTCACCGGCACGTACCAACCCGGAATCGCACAACTCGCGCGAATCGCAAACGGCACGTCACCTTTATCGCGCATTACCACCGCCGCGCCTGTTTTCAACTCCGTAGCTACCGCCGCAAACGGCACCGGTAGTTCCTCGAATCGCTGGAGCGGCAAACGATCGCGCAAGTATTGTTCGAGCCGGTCGTTACTCTGCACGCCCAACCGCGAGATCGTCGCCCGCCCAACGTCGCGCCAACGCATTTTACGGCCCAGGTCTTCGATCTGGTCCAAAGGCATGCCCGACGCCCACGCGCCGCCCACAAGCGACCCCGCCGACGTTCCGGCAATAAAATCGATGGGAATATTGTTTTCCGTGAGGGCCCGAATCACACCGACGTGTGCAATGCCGCGGGCGGCGCCACCGGAGAGTGCAAGGCCGATGGTGGGACGATTAACAGTCACTGACTACACCTGACTCAACATCACAATCTCGGCCCGTTCGCGGGCGGTATCCAAAAACTGATCCATGTCAGATTCGATCTTTGACTCCGTCAAAGTTTGTTCGATCTCCGCGCGCGCGTCTTCAAGCGGCGGAACAATGCGACCGGGAGCACGTGAACGGAAACGCGGTGCGTAAACGTCGCGATAGTAATCAGCTATCTCCTTCTGACTAATCACCACGAAGTTACGAAAACGGAAATCGAGGTACTTTTCCATCTTTAACCGCTGCTCGATAATTTCGTCAAGCTTTTCACTCGTCAATCCGACCCGCTGCAAACGCTCGCGAAACGCCGGCTCGGAGGCGAAGTTGCGTGCCAACTCAGACCTCGCGTCAGTAATCTCCTTCGGCGTCGGCGTAATCGTCGGCAGCTTCTCGGCCTCCTGAAGTATCAATCGCTGGTCTATCAATAAACGTAACGCGCGATTCAATTCGTCAGAAGTGGGATTGTCGAACTGCGCGCCGGGTTGCAACGCCAACTGCCACACCAGGTCCGAATACGTTATCAACTCCGTTCGCACGCCCGCATTTACCGTCGCTATCATCCTGTCGACGACCTGCTGTCCGTGCGCTATGCCCACCGAGCAAAACACAAACGCGAGAATCAGGGTTCTTACAATCAGCATGATCCGGGGTCCCCGCGCGGAAAGATATTTCTCGCGCAAAGGCGCAAAGGCGCAAAGCGCTACCGCGTTTCGAAGGATTTTCTTTGCGCCTTTGCGCCTTTGCGCGAGAGAGCTGATTTTCATCTTAGAAAGTCTGCGTAATCCGGAAATGCAAATTGCCCCGGTGCAACCTGAACACGGCCGGCGTGCCGTCGAATGAAATCCCATCTGGTCCACGCTGCGGAATCAAAAACTCGGGCGGCTTCAACAGGAACCCATAATCCACCGCCAACGCGCCACCAAACGGAGTTTGCCAACGGAATCCGAGACCAACCGTGTGGCTCCAATGCGCCCGCAGGTTAAAGGCGTTAATCGCCGCGAGAATGTCGCCGGGCGGAACGGGCTCCGGATCGCTTTTGCCAAAGAGATCTCCAACCCGCCGAAAAACATTGCCGCCGTCGTAAAACGGCACCACTTGAAATGAACGCGTCAGCGGAATACGAGCCTCGAGGTTCAACACCGCGAGCGCGTTCCCGCCGACCGGAACCGTAAACGGGTTCAGAAACACGATGTTCTTGTCCGAATCGCGAAACTCACCTTCCGGAATTACGACTTGACGTGGGCCAGCTTCTTCAAAATTGAAACCGCGCAGCGTCGTCGAGCCGCCCGAGAAGAAGCGTTCACTGATCGGCAGCGTGCGATCGATCTCGTCGATGGTGCCAGTGCCATCGCGATCTATCGGATTGAACAGGTTGGCTAAACCGAGCGTCATGTTGCCGGCGAAAACCGTATTGCGCAGCCAGCTTGCTTTGTAGTAGTGCCGGTAGGTCGCCTGAAAACGATTGAACGAAACGTTTCCGCCGAGTTGTCGCAGCGCCAACGCGTAGTCGACACTGAGAAAACCGCCGCGTGTCGCATCGACCTGGTTGGGGCGGCAGATCTCGCCGGGCTTGCCCGGCTGTTCATCGTCTTCTCTTTGACTGCGCGCCAGCAGACCTTTTTCACAACGTTCGCGCGTGTCTCGCACAAACGAAACACCAAACCGCGACAAACGAATCTTGCTGTCCGGTTCCAGAATCGGCTTTACAACCAAACTTTCAAGGTTGTACAGGCGAACGTCTTCATAGCTGTAACGAGCAAAGATGATGGTCCGTTTAGCGCGATCGAGTACGCGCTGTGTTTCCACCGCGGCGGTGAAACGATTGATCGTCGGTTCATTGACCTCGTTGCCGAAGATGTCGATCGGATTGCCGTCCTCGTCCAAGCGCTGCACGATGCCCATCGTGCCCCGATCGATCGCTGAACGGAAGAAACGAGTGATTGTGGAATCCCGCTGATACTCGACCGAAATCGCAAGCGGCGCAAACTGCGTTTCGTTGTAACGAGCAAAGCGCGGATCGAGATACTCGAGCCTGACCCGTTGCTGGCGGCCGCTCGCACGCAGACGCAGCGCGCCCTGGCGCAGACGGTTCATCAGGTTCACATTACTGATTTCAAACAAACCGAGCGCGCCGTAATCGGTGGAGGCGCCGCCGCCATAATCCATCACGTTCGGCGGCTTCTCTTCGACGTCGATGATCACATCGCGCCGCTGGTAACCATCAGTAGTTTCCCCGGCGGCCTCGGTGCGAATGATTACCTGACGATAAGCGTCCGTGAGATAAAGCTCGCGTTCCGCGTCGGAGATTCGATCGGCGCGCAACACGTCGTTTTCTCTTATTGGAATCGCTCGTCTGATCGCGGCGCGTTTGGTTTGCCTGGTGCTTCTGTTTCCGGTGACGCCGTTGATGACGATCGTGTTGATAAAGACCTTGTCGCCTTCGTCAGCGATTGAATAGATCAGGCGGACCTGCTCGTCATCACCCTTCTTCGGCAGCTCCACGATCGAAAAATCAACGCGCGCGTTGACGTAACCTTCGCGCGCGTAAAGCTGGGCCACTTTATCGGCGTCGGCTCGCGCCTGCGACCGGGAGTAAGGCGCGCCAATGACGGTTGTAAGCTCCTGACGGACCCTTTGCTCGGTGTAGATCTGATTTCCTTTGACGTCGACACCCGCGATGCGCGTGAGCGGTCCTTCCGTGACGTTGAAGGTGATGATCAGATTGTCGCCGTTTATCGAAACGCCCTGGAGCACGTCCGCATGCACCTGGCGATAGCCGAGATCGCGCATAAACGCTTCGACAGTGCGGCGATCCTGCTCCAGCAGCGTCAAACTCGTGTAGCCGCGCCCGTAACCGAGAAACGGAATCAGGCCGATCGCGTTCTGCTTCTGGCTCTTCAGATTGGCTGCGATGTCGTCGTAGGTGAGTTTGTTAGTGCCCGTGATGCGAATGTCGGTCAAACGAAAGCGCCGGCCTTGTTCGACCTGATACTCGATCTCGATGTTGTGGCCGGTTAACGTGGTCGGATTAAGGTTCTGACAAGTTTCCGGCGTCCCGTTTGGACCCAGTTCCGCCGGAGGATTGCTGACGCGGCAGACCTCGGTCACCTCGGCGAAGAAGAAGCCGTCTTCCTGAAGCTTGTTGCGAACGCGGCGCGCGCCTTCAACGATCGCTGAGTAGTCGATGTTGCCTTCGCGTTTGACCGGCAACAGATCGCGCTGGCTCTTCTCGCTGATTTCGTAGTTCGTGACCTTGACGTTAACCGTCGGCCCGACTGCTCCGTTCACCGTAATGCGGACTGTATTTTTGTCTGCGTCTCTTTCGACACGTGCATCGTCGAGCACGGGCGCCAGAAAGTTCTTGGCGATCAACGCGTCGCGAATCTTGCTGACGTCGGCGGCCAGATCGTCACGCGTGAAAGATATTCCGGGCTGCAAGGTGAGCGTCGGACGCACGGTCGCGGCGTCGAAGCCCTTGATGTTGATATCAAACGCTTCCACGCGCGACTGATCGCCCGGCGTGACGCGATAAACAATCGTGGCGCGCAGGCCGCGCGGGCCAAGTTGTTCGTCCGGATCGACAGTCGCGTTGAAGTAGCCGCGGTCGCGCAAGTAGACCTGAATCTCGTCGGCGTTTCGCAGAATGAGTTGTTGTGATAGCCGTGTGCCGGGCTGGACAAAATTCAAGCGCGCGCGCAGTTCGTCGACGGAGATTGGTGTTCCAGTAACGGGCCCCAACTCGATCCGTACGTCGCCGATCTGCACTTGCCGTTTGACGACGAAGCGAAGCTGAACCGGACCGGTGCGAGTGGTCCCTTGTTGGATAACCTCAACCCGCGCATTTTCAACGCGACCGGAATCAAACAGCGCCTGCAGCGAATCTCGCACGCGAACCGCGGAGAACGGCGTATTCGCCGCGACTTTCAACAGCGCCAGAAACTCAGCCTGAACGTTGGGGTTGTCCGGAGTTCCTTCGAAGACGAGCTCAACCGCGGTGATCTGGCGTCCTTCGTAGTCTTCGAACCGCACATTCTTCGCGGTTTTGCCTGTGACGGCGCCGGAAAACACAAGAACCAGCAGGAGAATCAGCAACAACCTGCTTTGCCCAAGAAGTAATGCGATGGAGAAAGAGTTCTCGCGCAAAGGCGCAAAGGCGCAAAGAAAACCCTTAGAAACGCGGTAGCGCTTTGCGCCTTTGCGCCTTTGCGCGAGAAATATTCTTCCTTTTGTGCAAAGTCGCAGCAGTCGAATGTTAGGCGCCTCCGGCAACAAGTCCTTCACATACCCCTTGCTCAAAATCGCTTTCGAAAACGGATCTCAAAACTAAAGTTGTTAGTCTGCGCGGTGAGTCTGCGGGTCGAGGCTTGTTCGTATTGCGCGATAAACGACAGCCGGTCAGACACGCGATACTCCACCGCCAATATTTGATTCGGATCTGAAGTAACGTTGGTTGAATAAGTAACGGTAACTTCCTTGCTGATGCGCCGGCCCAGGGTTAAGCGCGCGGCCGGTGTCGAACCGGTCGTGCCGCCAATCACCGGACTGATCTCAAAACGCGTGAGACCAAACAGCTTGCTAGTGGCTCGTTGTGCGGGCGCATTGATCAGCGCGTCTGTAAGTAAACTGGTCGCGGCGCCGACTTCCGACTGCGCCAACACCGACGAACTCGTATCGCCGGACGAGAGCTGTCCGGTCGTAATCAAGGAAACGACGTCCGCTTGCGGCAGCGCCGGCTCGGAACGCACGGTCGCCTGCGGCTGCGACAGTGGACCAGTAAGACTCACGATCACGCGATAACCGCGAATCTGTGACTCGCCCTGGATGTTGACGATCGGATCTGCGTTTCGGCCCGGCGGCAGATCGAGCAGCGCGCGCGTAATGTCGTAACGGTCGTTGCGGAAGTTGAGCGTGCCGCTCGTCGCGGTTACTCGTCCGGAAATTGTCGGGTCGTTGACTGGTCCATCGAGCTGCAGCGAAACAGAGCCGACCAGATCCGCGAGATTGTTTCGCACCACGAGCGCGTTACGGCCTTCAACTCGCAACGCCGCGAACAGCGCCGTGCGCGTCAGTTCAATCTCAGTCCCTTCTTCGATCGACTCGCCGGGCCGCGTGTTGATGATGTCGGCGAGCTCGATGTCCTGCGTGTACTCGGTGCGCCGCAGATTCACCACACCGCCGATGAGTTGCTCGCGCGAAGAGCCTCTGATTTCGACGTCAGCATCGAGGGTCGAACGAAAATCTTCCGGAAACGGTACGGTTACGTTCGTACCGCGCAGGTTGACGCGAAACGCCGAGACTCTGAAGCCTTCGAGCAACGCGCCGCCCGTTGCCGAAATACGGCCACCGCCGAGCGTGCCTTCGGCCGCATCGATCTGTGCCTGGTTGGCCGTGAACCTGACAGCAGCGCGAAGGTTTGCGACGGTCCAGCGCTCGTTGCCGAGCAACACTGAAACCGAACCGTTGTTGATCGACGCCGTTCCGATCACCCGCGGATCTCCAAAACTGCCGTTGATGCGAACAGCGACTTCCGCCGTGCCCGAAGAAAAGAAGTCGGGCGAGATGCCGTTCAGCACGCGCAGGTTCAGATCGCCGTTCACGTTCAAACTCTGGCGTCCGCCAGTGCCGCTGGCGATTGTTCCGTCAAGGACGATGTTCGTGCCTGGTCCGGTAAATCTGGCAGCGTCAAAAGCGACTTCGTTTGGCGTGAAGCGAACTACGAGCGGCGTGGTGGCGGCGAGTTGAATGTCTTCAACACGAAAACTCAACTCTGAAAACTCCGCCGTGCCTGACAGACCCGCCAGCGAGAAGTTGTCGTCATCGTCCACCAGATTGCCGCTTGCTCGAATCCTTCCGTTCGCGCGGCCGGCGACGCGCACACCGGTGTTTGGCAGCAGGATCTGAAACAGGTTCGTCAGGTCCGCGTTCGTGAGCGTGGTTTCGATCGTCGCAGACAACGACGGGCTCGCAAGATTGATCTGCGCGGCGACGACCTGCGGCTGGCCCAATATACCGCTCGTTAGGTTGATGCTTAGTTGCTGGTTTTGCGTGCGGCCAGTGAGAGCGACTGTGCCCGCGGGACGGCCATTGATCACTACATCGCGGCCTTCACCGTCAAACGTGATCTGATACGCCGAGAAGTCTTCGTCAGAAAGACTGCCCGAAAGCCGCGCTGTGAAATTTGCAGTGCCACTAACTGCCAGCGCCGGCCGATTCGCGAGCGCCGTCAGCCGCGCGAGCTGAATGTTTTCGGCGCGGCCCTGGAAATCAAACGCTTTGCTGGTCGTGTTTAGATTGCCGCTGGCGACGATGTGACCGGCGACGAGCCGCAGGTCGACGTTCTCGATGTTCACGTTTGGTCCATTGAACGTCGCTCGCGCCACCATGCCTTCAACAGGCTCACCGGCGAGATGCCCTGGTCCAAGTGTGAGATTGGCGCTGCCGTTCATCGCGTTTGGAATGCCGGTTATGCTTATCTGGCCCGAGAGATCTCCGACGGTGTCGGCCGTGAGCTGCTTGTTGTTGCTCAACGGCGACAGCGCCAGCAACGTGCGCGCGCTAAAGCGATCGAGTGTGGCTTCCAACGAAGTGTTGTTCTCGCCGGTGCGTGGCGCGACCAGCGAGAAACGCACGCCACCGCCATCTCTTTCCGACAACTGTCCGTCAGCGACACGCACTTCCTGCGCGTTCATCGCAATCGACGCCGAAAGCGCGCCAAACTCGATTCCATTAACAATCAACGAGCCAAGCGCGACCTTGCCATTAACGTCAGGCGAACTGAGCCGCCCGCGAATGTTTCCGTTGAAAGTGAGTTGGCCCGCGAGACCGATGCCGTAGCTGCGCATCTGCTCTTCAACTTCCGGCAACAAGCCAGAAGAGATGAGCACTGCCTGCAATTCCGCCGCGTCCGTTGAATTCAGATCGACTTGCAGGTTTGAGTCGTTTTCGTAAGAGAACCGGCCGCTGGCGCTCAAACGCGTCGCCGGTGTTTGCAGGTTTACTTGCTGAATATCGAATACGCCTCGGTCGGCACGCAGCGCGACTGTGCCCGTGATCGGGATTCTGTCGGCGCTTACCTGGCCGGTGTCGGCAGTTAATTGAGTGGTGACGGAACCGGAAGCGAGTTTGATGTCCGTGCCGGGAAAGGTGAGATCGACGCGGCCTGTCGCGCGGCCCGTCAAAGGCACGGGGCTACCCGCGAGCGCGGTCAGTGGACCAGCGATGTCGACGTTGTCGATATTCGCCGTGATCTGCGAAGTGCCGCCGCGTGCAATCGCGATGCGAGCGTTGCCACTGGCGCGTCCATCGAACACGTCAGCCGTGAAATTGTTGAGCTCGATCTCGCGATTCGTGGCAACGACAGTCGCGCGCGCCTGGCCCATGTTCATGCTGCCGAGCACTCCGCCGCCGATGCTGAGATCCGCCGTCGCGCGATAGCTTCCCGAAGGCGCGACGACAAACACAGGCTTCGTGAGTTTCACGTTCTCGGCCTGTCCGTCAGCTAACTTCACCGTGCCGACGTCGATGTCCGCGGTTTGACCCTGAATCTGCCGGTTGCGAACCGACAATCGCACGCCCGCAATGTTGAGACTGCCAATCTCTGCGCCTGAAGCGCTCGTCGCGCCAACCTCAACGTTCTTAACCTCGACGTTTGTCACGCCGCCGCGGTCCTGAACAGAAATCTCATTCGCCGTGACGCCTTTGACCGTCGCACCGGAAGCCGAGATTGTTCCCGCCTTCACGCTCTTGACGTTCGCTGTCGTGGTATCGTTCTCGTTACGCACGCGCAAATCAGACGCTGTGATTCCATCTACCTTCGCGCCCGAAGCACTGAATCCATTCGCGGTGAACTGGCCAGCCGACGCGGTCAACACGCCACCGCTCTTTTCCACGCGCGCGTCGCGAAGAATCAATCCCGTCAGCGTGGTGCCGTAACTTCTTTCCGCAGCCGCACGCAATTCACCGATCCAACGAAAGTCAGTGCCGGTGCCCATCACCTTACCTGCTAGCTGCAACGAATCGATCTGAAAGTCGCCGGCGTTGAGCAGATCCGCGACAGCCTTGCCGTTGATCTCGTAACTGCGGCCCTGGCCCGAACCACTCGCACTCACGTTCAATCCCTGCAACCGCAAGCCATCCGCCGCCAGCGCGTCAGACTTGATCTCGCCATTAACCTTGAACTGATCGCCTTCACCCGTAATCGTGCCGGAGAAGTTTCCCGCGCCGCGCAACGCCGTGCCTGACTGCGCGACTTCGGAAAGCTGCGTGAGATCGACAGACGACGTGACGTTCATCTGGTAACGCAGGGCGCGCCAATCGTCCATCGTGCCCTGCAACTTCGCTTCGGCAACCGGCGACTTCAGTACCATCTCCTCAATCTCGGCGCGCGTCTGATTCAGGCGGCCACGTGCCTGCATCTCGATGTTGCTGATGGTGCGCCCGTCGTAAGTGAAGGTCGAGCTAGAAGCCGAAAACGTGACTCGGTTCATTCGACTCTCGACCGGCGCATTCGGATCGTCGGGTTGAATCGTCGCTTGCAGGTTTCGCGCTTCGCCGGAGATCTCGTGACGCTGGTCGCCGTAGTGAACGACACCGTTTTTCACTTCAATGTTCGCGGTCGAATAAGCAAACAGGATGCGCGCGTTGGGCTCGGGCGCCGGAACGTGGATATTGCGAAAATTCGATCGGCCCTGTTCGTCAAACGTGACCCAGACTTCGAACCCCTCCATCTTGAGCTCGCGGAGATTGATGTTGCGGCGGAGATTGAGTGCGTAAAGATCTTCAATGCGGATGGTCGCTGAGAGTTTATCGATCTTGCCGAGCTGCGCACCGGTTTGCGCGTCGTAGAGCTCGACCCCGTTCATCTCGACCGTGTTCGGTGGAATGTCCGCGTGAAACTCCCGAATCTCGGCCCGGATTCCGTAGTTGGCAAACGTTTGCTTTACCTGGCTTGCGATGTAGTTATCGACGAACCCGAACCGATAGAGAAAGAAGGCGAGCACCAGCACCGCAAACACTGCGACGGCAATGATGAGACCGGCCAGGATCGCGTGACGGCGCGAGAAGTAGCGCCAACGCTTTGCCATGGAAGCCTTGGGTGGTTTCGGGCGCTCGGGTAGATCTGTTGGTCTATTGGGATCGTCTACACTCATAACGCACCGCCGCTCAGCGACATCGGGGAACTTCGAATTCTAGAGGGAGAGACCGAAAGTTGAAAGAACCCAAACCAACTTTGCGAGTCAGATAGCAGTCTCGTGGTCCTTCTTTGCCGGTTCGCCGAGCGGAACGTTGCCGACGACCGACAGCTCAAAACCCTCGAGAGCTGCAACTTTGGGGGGATGATTCGATAGAAGCAATATCTGCCGCAGCCCGAGATCGTGGAGGATCTGCGCGCCGACGCCGTAGTCGCGATCGATTCCGTATCCTGTCTGCAGACTTGCTTCGCGTTTATTAAGTCCACTTTCCTGCATCACACCGTACGTACGTAATTGATTAACAAGGTCTAAACTATGCTCGCGCTGTCGCAAATATAGGACCACGCCCCGCGCAGCCGCCGCAATCTTCTCCAACGCGGTGTGAAGTTGAAAGCCCGTGTCGTCGATCAGTGAACCAAACATGTCACAGGTGACGTTTTCTGTATGCACCCGGACCAGCACCGGATCGTCCGTCCTGACCTCGCCCATGACCATCGCGAGGTGTACGTCACCGTTTACGACGTTTTCGTAAGCAATCGCCCGGAACCGGCCGTAAACCGTCGGCAGATCGGTTTCGACCACGCGGCGCACCATCTTTTCCTTGCTCATGCGATAGCGAACGAGGTCCGCAACGCTGATGATCTTCAAATCATGCTGCTTGCCGAACGCTTCGAGCTCCGGCAGACGCGACATCGTACCGTCTTCGTTCATGATTTCGCAGATCACACCGGCGGGATAAAGACCCGCGATGCGCGCGATGTCCACGCTCGCCTCGGTTTGACCCGGACGAACGAGCACGCCGCCATCCTTCGCACGCAGCGGAAAGATGTGACCGGGACGAGCCAGATCCTGCGGCCGCGACGCCGGATCGACGGCGACCAGAATCGTTGTCGCGCGATCTGCGGCTGAGATGCCGGTAGTGATGCCGCGGCGCGCGTCGATTGAAACGGTAAAGGCTGTGCCGAGAAACGACGTGTTATCGGCAACTTGCGTGGTCAGATGGAGATCGTCACAACGCTCTTCCGTGAGCGGCAAACAGATGAGGCCGCGCGCGTGCCGGGCCATGAAGTTGATGATTTCAGGGGTGACCTTCTCCGCCGCGCACACGAGGTCGCCTTCGTTCTCACGATCCTCGTCGTCGACAATAATGATCATGCGGCCGTCGCGAATGTCGGCGACAGCTTCGTCAATGGTCGCAAAAGCCACGTAAAGGTCCTAAATCCAGCTTCAGCCGGAAATCGTAGAGCGGGGTAATGTTACCTGAAAGCCAGTAATCTTTCCACGTACTTACCGATTACATCGACCTCCAGATTGACCCCGTCGCCGGGTTTGAGGTGAGAGAGGTTCGTGACCTCCCAGGTCTTGGGAATAATCGCGATTTCGAAGGAATCCTCGGTCAGGTTGGCAATCGTGAGGCTGATACCTTCGACCGCGACTGAGCCTTTGAAAACGAGATAACGGGCGATTTCAGGCGGGTAGGCGATGCGGAGGGTCCACGACTCGCCGTGGCTCTCGACGGCGACAAACTGTCCGCGGGCGTCGACGTGGCCTTGCACCATGTGTCCGCCGAGACGCGTGGCGGGCGTCACGGCGCGTTCGAGATTGACGGGCGCGCCGGGTTTTAGACTGCCAAGCGTTGAACGCAGCAGCGTTTCGCGTGAGACGTCCGCGGCGAATGAGTCGTCGTGAATGTCGAGCGCCGTCAGGCAGACGCCGTTGACCGCGATCGAGTCGCCGTGGTTCGTGCCTTCAGTTACAACACGCGCGTCGATCACGATGCGCGCGTTCTCGCCGCGTTCTTCGATGCTGCGGACGCTGCCGAGTTCTTCAATGATGCCGGTGAACATGCTCCATCATCCGTGCAAAAACCTGATCGATTGTCAGACCTGATGAGTCGATGACGATCGCGTCGTCTGCGACTTTCAACGGCGAGTCGGCGCGGGTTGAATCGCGGCGGTCGCGCTCGATCATCTCCGACATTGTTTGTTGGAAAGAGACATCGGAGTTTGTCAGTGAATCTTCTTTGAAACGCCGTTCGGCTCGTTCTTCAGGCGCAGCCGTCAGAAAAAACTTGAGGTCCGCGTCGGGAAAGACGACCGTGCCAATGTCGCGCCCGTTGAGTACCGCGCCGCGTTGGCCCATCTCGCGTTGCCGGGCGACCATCGCGCGTCGCACGCCGGGAATCGTTGACACGACCGACGACATTGCGGTCACGGTTTCAGTACGAATCTCTTCCGTGACGTCGCGGTCGTTGAGCGAAACCTTTAGCGAATCCGGATCGCCTTCGAGATCGATCTCCGCGATCTCAGCAACAGTGACGACGGCGTCCTTGTCAGCCGGATCGATTCGAGCTTCGATCGTCGCGAGCGCGACGGCGCGATACATCGAGCCGGTGTCGAGGTAGAGGAGGTTTAGCTCCCGCGCCAGCATTCGCCCTAAAGTTGATTTACCAGATCCGGATGGACCGTCGATGGCAATGATCATACGAACGCGGAGAATACCTCGTTAGATAAGAGTGCTCCACTGCGCGTGAGCCTGATAAAGTCGCCGTCGAGCTCGAGCAGACCGGCTTCCCGGAATTTCTCGAGATCTGTTTCGTAGTCCTTACACAGATCGCGATTGACGCCGCGCATCATACGCAGACCGAGAAATAGACTCTCCGCCCGGATGTCGCTCTCCTTTAAAACTTGTGTCTCAGTAATCGGTGAAAGTTCTTGCTCGACTGACTCGACGTACTTGAGAACGTCGCGATGATTGGACCAACGCCGGGTTTCACCGTCGTACGAATGCGCCGAACAGCCAAAGCCGAAATACGGCTCGCCGGTCCAGTATTTTGTGTTGTGTTGCGATTGAAAACCCGGCCGGCTGAGATTTGAGATCTCGTAGTGCTCGTATCCCGCGGCCGCCGCGCGCTCGAGCACAAGCTCGTACATCACCGCGGCGAGATCTTCATCGGGCACGGGTTGCAGTCCGCGTTCGATGTGTTGGGCCAGAGGCGTGCCGGAGTGTACTTCTAGCAAGTAGAACGAGAGGTGCTCGGGTTGTAATTGAAGCGCCTCGTCAACGTTTCGCTGCCAACCGGAAAGAGTTTGGCCGGGCAGTCCGGCGATAAGATCGAAACTCACGTTATCGAAGCCAGCCGCGCGAAGATCGTGAAACGTGCGGCGCGCATCAGCGGCTGTGTGCGAACGTCCCAACTTCGCGAGCTCTCGATCGTCGAACGTCTGCGCGCCAAAGCTCGCGCGATTGATTCCGAGACTGCGAAACGCACGCAGCTTGTCGACCGTTATGCTGCCCGGATTGATCTCCAGCGTGACTTCCGCGTTTACCGCAACGTCAAAGTTTTCTTTCAGTACAACGAGGATGTGAGCCAGTTGCTCCGGATCGAGTAACGAAGGCGTGCCACCACCAAAATAGATCGTGTCGACGCGTGCGCCAGCCACGTTTGACGAACGAATCTCTTGAACCAACGCGCTTACGTAACGTTCGGCAAGTCCGCTTTCATAGAGACCGGTCGCGAAGTCGCAATAAGAACAGCGCGAACGACAAAACGGAATGTGAATATAAAGTCCTGCTGGAGTCATGAATGCAAACGCATGATAACACGCGCGCTGTGTATCGTTTCATTTCCCCGCGTAACGGTTGCGGACGCACATCTGTGCTTGTTTTCAACGATTTACGGCCTATGTTTATTGGCACGCAGGTTGAATTACACAACAGCAGCTATCAATTAACCATCGCACAAATGGGAGGGTAGACAAACATGGCAGATGACAGGATGAGGAACGACGATCTCGACAGAAACATGGGTGGTCAGCAGAAAGGTCAGGGCGACTATGGCAAGGGCCAGCAGTCGCCGGGACGTAACAAGCAGGACGATGACCTGTCAACGGGTAAGCGCGACGCCGGCCAACAGCAGGGCGAACAGAAACACATCAAGGACGACTTCGGAACATCCGAGAAATCCGATGTGGGCCAGGGTGACCGCAACCGTTAGTCAGAAAACATAAACTCTCTTCTTTTCTGCTTTGAGCACGGCTCTGCAAGCCGTGCTCTTTTTTTATTTGATCCGTTTTGTACTACCGTCGCCACTGATCGACTTGCTCATGCTGCGCGAGACACGCTCGGCTTCCGCAAACGCCCGCAACAAGTTTCCACCGAGGATCTTGCGAATGTCCTGTTCGCTATAACCACGTTTCAGTAGTTCATAAGTGATGTTGGGCAGCATCGAAACGTCTTTCGCGCCTTCGGGCATGTCGTTGGCGCCGTCGAAGTCGGCGCCGATGCCTACGTGATCGATGCCGGCGACTTTCACGATGTGATCGATGTGATCGATCAGTTTGGAAATCGGTAGCGGCGGCAGCGGATTCGCTTGTTCGAGTCTGTCGCTCTCTTCGGCGAGCCGCTCGGGATCGTTCTTGTATTTCTCGTCGAGCGCGTCCTGCTGTGCTTTCACGCGCCGGTCGCGTTCGTCGTTTTGCGGTCTCACCGTTTTAGCGTCGACAAACATGCTGTAGAAATTGACGTGTACAACGCCGCCGTTCTTCGCGATCCGTCTCAACAAATCATCGGGAATGTTGCGCGAGACGTCGCTGAGCGCACGTGCCGACGAGTGCGAAGCGATGATCGGCGCTTTTGAGACGTCGAGCGCGTCGCTCATCGTTTCGTCGGAAACGTGCGAGACGTCGACCAGCATTCCGAGACGATTCATCTCGCGCACCACTTCGCGGCCGAAGTCATTCAAGCCGCCGTGCGTCTTCGGACCGCGGTTCGAATCCGCCCAGTTGTTGGTGTTGTTCCACGTCAATGTCATGTAACGCACGCCGAGCCGGTAAAACTCGCGCAACGTCGGTAGCGAGTCTTCAATCGCGTGCCCGCCTTCGATGCCCATCAAACACGCGACTTTGTTGAGCCGTTTGGCGCGGCGAATGTCGGCGACCGAAGTAGCGATCATCAGATCGCGGGGATTGCGTTCGACGGCGCGATAGACGGAATCGATCATGTCGAGCGTGCGGCGCGTGGAGCCGCCGTTTTGGACGTACCACGGTCTGATGTAAAGCGAGAAAAACTCCGCTGTTAACCCGCCCTGTTTCATGCGTGCGATGTTGGTGCGATAGGGAGCCGGCGGCGTGCCGTTGAGATCGAAATAGTTGTTAGTCATCGGCGTGGTCACGTCGTTGTGCGTGTCGATGACGATGGCGCGCCGGTGAATCGCGAGGGCGCGTTGCCAGAGTCGCTCATCACGCGGCTCAGTCGTCTGCGCGATTACGGGTGAAACAAGAAGAAAGACGGCGAACAGGCAGACGGGCACCGAAATAAGCGGGTTTCGTGGTGTCATGGGGTTACCTTTTCCGGTTTACCTTTGTTGGCCGGGCATGATAGCACGAGCCTGAGATGTGGCGACCCACGTTGCCGCGAAAACGTGGCACAGGCAATTTAGCCGGGTGAGAATTCTCGTGTTCATAATTGTCTGGAGCGCGGTCGTCGTTGTCGCCGGTTGCACGCAGACAAAGGCGTCGCGGTCGACAGTCGAAGCGAAACCCACACCTGCGCCCGTGGCTTCGCTAACTCCAGGTCTCCCTGATCAAGCTGAGCGAATCACACCGAACTGGCCCAACTATTTCACTTTCACCGAGTACTCGATCCCTTCACTCTCTTTCGAAAAAGATGGTTACGATCTCCAGGCGCAGTATCCGCAAATCTCTTCTCGCAAACCCGAAGCGCGCCGGTTCAACAGATGGATCAAAAAGAGAGTACTCGGCTATGCGCAGCTCTTCGACAGACTGGCGGCTGCTCAACAACGAAGAAAGCACAAACAACTACCGACGTTATGGGGACTGGATCTGCATTATGTCGTTTATTACTCCAACGAACGACTCGTCAGCTTGCGGCTCACACACAGCCTGATGGAGACGGGACAAATGCACCCGATCGCCTACTACGAAACGATCAACTTCGACCTGAAGAAAGGCAGGCCGTTGCGCGACAAAGACGTTTTCAAACACGGCTACTTGAAAAGCTTTTCGACCTATTCGCGAAAACATCTGCTGGACCACTACGTTATCCCCAACGATTATTGGCTGAACGGTGGAACCGAACCAAGAGTCAAGAATTTCACGAACTGGAACATCGTGCCCGAAGGCGTGTTGTTGTCGTTCGAAGACTATCAGGTTAGCTCGCATTCATTCGGCCAACCCGAGTTTGTCGTTCCGTTCTCAGCGATGAACGGCACGATCCAGCAACACGTTTTGCGTACGCTGGTCGTTTCCCAATAGAATCAACTGAAATGTCGATCCTGATTGCTGAAGACAACGTGGCCCAACGCCACTACTTGCGCGAGATACTCGAGAAAGAATTCCCTTCGCACGTTCCCGTTTTTGAGGCCGCGGACGGCGAGGAAACCGTGAAGCTCGCGCTCGGTGAAAAGCCCGAGGTTTGTATCCTCGACATCCAGATGCCCAAGCTCTCGGGCGTGAAAGCCGCGCGCGCGATCTGGCGCGACTTCCCAACCGCGCGCATCATTTTCTGGACGCAGTTTCCTCACGAGATTTACATCAACGAGATTCGCAAGATCGTGAAGTCAGTCGATCCACCACCGGCTTACGGTTTCATTCATAAGAACAATCCCGAATCGCGTTTCCTACGTTTCGTCGCCGCGGTGCTCGAAGACGGCGCGGACATGATCGACCCGGCGTTCAAAGACTCGTTCAAGCGTCCGTTGCTGACGGAGTTTGAAGCAGAAGCGCTCTACTATCTCGCGCTCGGTCTCTCGAATTGGGCCATCGCGCGCAAGTGTTCGCTGAGTTTGCGCGGCGTCGAAAGCCGGCTGGCAACGCTTTACGAAAAACTCTTCGTTAGCGTCGCCGAAGGCACCGATCAGGAAGCATACGAAAAGCTCGCCTACAACATCCGCACGCGCGCGTTTTTTGAAGCGCTTCGCCGCGGACTGCTCAACAGCGACGAACTCGAGAAAGCGTCGATCGATCTCGAAGGCTGGTTACAAAAGGATCAGAAGCGTTTTGCCGAGGAACAAAAACGCGAAGCTGCCTCGAAGAAAAGTAAATGAGGTCTGCTTTGCGCGCAGCATGAACGCCACCAAAAAGCACAAAAGGCACAAACTGAGTTTGCTAATCTCTTTGTGCCTTTTGTGCTTCTCTGTAGCACTCTTTGTTACGTTTGTTGAAGCTCCATTGGCCCAAACGGGCGAGCCGCAACCGCAAGCTTCGCCTTCACCGTCGCCATCTCCGTCTCCTTCGCCATCGCCGACACCGATCACCGGCCTGCATCAGTGGGGTGCGGTCACGTTGTTTCACGGACTGCCGTCGGATCGCGTGCGCGCGATTGCGCAGACGAGCGATGGCGCGATGTGGTTCGGCACCGAAGCCGGCCTGGCGAAGTTTGATGGACGCAGAACACAAACGATCAACGATCCCGCGCTACCGCCCGGACGCGTGCTCGCGTTGCAAGTCGATCAGGACGGCGCGATGTGGGTCGGCACCGAATCGGGCGCCGCGCGCTTCAGCGGCGGCACCTTCGAACGAATAAAAGAGACATCGACACAGGCGGTCTCCGCGATCGTCACCACAGCCGACGGCGTCACGTACATGTCGACCGAACAGGGCCACGTGTTTGAGTGTCGCGGACATGCCGGTGCGGCTTTGGAGACGCGTCCTTTGTTGAGCGAGCCGTTGCGCAGCGCGGATCGCGAGCGGCCTGGACCACTGACGATCACGAGCATTACCAGAACCGACAATCGCTTGTTCATCGGTACGTTGAGCCGCGGCGTACTCGAGATCGAAAACGGAGCGGTGAAAGAACCCCCCGCGCGGCCCGTAGTGTTTTTTGTTAACGCACTCGAGCGCGACAAAGACGGAAAGTTGTGGGCGGGTGGCCGATCGCGGAAAGAAGAGCCCGGCGCGTTCACAGGCACTCAACCGGCGAACCTGAAACGCACGGAAGCACCGACTGGTTCGGTAGTCGCGTTGAAATCGATCGGCGACGAGCTGTGGATCGGCACTGACGGGCGCGGCGTGTTTCGCGTGTCGAAAGCCAAGACGCAGCGCTTCACATTCGACGGCACTGCCGGCGGCCTGCGTTCGGATCACGTTTACGCAATCTTCGCTGATCGCGAAGGTGTGATTTGGTTTGGCACCGACCGCGGTGTTTGCCGCTACGATCCGCACGCGCCGCGCGTCGAATCGGTCGGCGACAATAGCGACAGCGACTTCGTTCGTGCTCTTTATCAAACCAGCAACGGCAAGACTCTCGCGGGCACAAATCGTGGACTGTTTGTTTACGACGAGAAGACTGCTGCCTGGACGCTGGTGCCGGGACTGGGCCAGAACATCATCTACGCCCTCGCCGAAGATCGATCGCAACGTTTGCTGGTCGCGTCGGTCAGCGGTTTTTACGTTTCGCCGAAACAATCAGCGCCGTTGGAAGAACAACAGTTCTCGCGGCTGGAATCAGGTTCGCTTACCGCCGATGGCGTTGGCAGTGTGCGCGCGATCGCGCAGTTCAACGGCGCGACGTATTACGCGATCTTCGGCCGTGGCGTCGATCGAATGGACGGTGGACGCGCGAGTTTGACATGGACCAACGGCACGCCTGGTTCGCGCGAGGTTTTGAGCCTCTTGGCTGACGGAGACGCAAGGCTTCTGATCGGCACGGCGAAAGACGGCGTGCTTGTGTCAGATGGAAAAACAGTTCACGACGAGCCCGCCTTTGCGATCCTGAAAGGTCCGGCAGTGCGTTCGATGGCGCGCACAGCAGATGGCTCGCTGTGGTTTGGCACTTCGTCCGGTGTTTATCTTTGCCGCACTGAAGGCGGTTGCACGCTGGCGTTGCAAAACGTCGATGCGCGTTTCGTCCTCGCCGGCGAGGCAAATGAGATTTGGTGTGGTACGCGCGGTAATGGATTGGTCCGCATCCTGTTGGATCCGGTCGTTGGACCAGTGGTATCGGAGCTCGATTCCGAACAAGGTTTGCCGACGCAGAATGCTTTCGCGGTGTTGCCGCAGCGCAAAGCTGACGGTACCGACGCGTTATTGATCGGAACCAACCGCGGCATCGCGCGCTACGAACCCGGACGCTTTGCACCGTCGCTTTCCGTGACGCGTATTCTCAGCAAACGCGTACACGCTGCGTCAGAACTTCAAGCAGGTTTGAATCTTGAATATCCACAGAACAGTTTGCTGCTCGACGTAACGGCGATCAGCAGCCGCACGTTTCCGGAGCAGTTTCAATACGCGTTTACACTCGCCGACAGCAGCGGCCAGGCTGTCAAACAAAAACTCTCGCGCGATTCGCAGTTCACGATGGAAGGACTGAAGCCGGGCAAGTACACCGTGACGGCGCGGGCCTTCACGAAGGATCTGACGCCTTCCGAACCACTCACGTTTTCGTTCACCGTCGCAAAGGCCCCGTTTCCGTGGACTTCGACGGCTCTGGCGATCTTGTTAGCCCTCGCGCTGCTCGCACTGTTGTGGGCCATTCTCGAACGGCGCCGTATCGTTGCCACGAGTGCCGCGCTTGTGGACGCCAATCGCGAGCTCGCCGGCGCGCGGCTCAATCTCGCGAACGAAGCAGAACGCGAACGCCGCCGCATCGCACGCGACCTTCACGATCAAACACTCGCCGATCTTCGTCACCTCGCACTGTTGACCGATCAGATCAAAACCAACGGCGAGCCATCAGGGAAACAGACTACGGCTCTGCGTGGCGAGATCGAATCGATCTCGCAGGAAGTGCGGCGCATTTGCGAAGACTTGAGTCCGTCTGTTTTGCAAAACGTCGGCTTTGCGGCAGCACTCGAGTTTGCTCTATCACACGCCGTTCAGGATGCTCCCGCAGAAAAGCGATTCGAATACGAATTTCACTGCGACGAAGCGATCGAAGAACGAAGCGAGTTGGCGCCGAGCGTGCAGATGCAGATCTATCGCATCGTGCAGGAGGCGGTGAACAACATCTGGCGGCACGCCGGCGCGACCGAAGTAAAGATGTTCGTCAACAGCACACCCGAAAGTGATTTTTCACTGCGAATCGAAGACAATGGCCGCTCTTTTGAATCGCAACCGACAAATTCGGAAGGACGCGGGCTCGCAAACATGCGCGCTCGCGCGGGATTGATCGACGCGCACATCTCATGGCAACCGCGCGAGAGCGGCGGCACGGTGTTCACGTTGAATAGAAAAGCTGCGCGTTCAACCGCACCGTCACTTTGATGTCAGAAAAACTAAAAACAGGGCCAGTAGTCGCACTCGAGTCGACGGTGATCGCTCACGGTTTGCCAAAGCCGATAAATTTGGAGACCGCGCGGATTTTGGAAAGTATCGTTCGAGCGACAGGTGCGCAACCGGCAACGATTGCCATCATGAGCGGTGAGCTATGCGTTGGCTTGACTGACGAACAGCTTAGGTCGCTGGCGAACGATAGTGACGTCAAGAAGATCAGCAAACGCGACATTCCGATCGCAGTGGCGCGCAAATGGACGGGCGGCACGACCGTTTCAGCAACTCTCTGGATCGCCGAACGCGCAGGGCTTAAAGTGTTTGCGACCGGCGGCATCGGCGGCGTTCATCGCGGCTCGTTGCCGGACGTTTCTGCCGATCTGCCGGAGCTGGCGCGCACACCGATGATTGTTGTCTGTTCGGGCGGAAAGATCGTCCTCGATTTGCCCGCTACTCGTGAATGGCTCGAAACATACGGCGTGACCGTCGTTGGTTTTCAAACCGACGAGATGCCGGCGTTTTATTCACGCACCAGCGGCCTGCCGGTCGACGTACGCGCAGACTCGGCCCAGGACGTAGCAGAAATTTTTCGCGCGCAGCAGGAGCTCAAGATCTCGTCGGCGTTACTCGTCTGCGTGCCCGTGCCGAAAGAGTTCGAAGTTCCCGCGGACCAATTGAAAACTGTCCTTGACGATGCGTTGGCCCACGCTGAACGCAACAACATCGGTGGCCGTGAGCTGACGCCGTTCTTGTTGAGTGAAATGGCCCAACGCAGCCAAGGCGCGACACTACGCGCAAATATTGCCTTACTCGAAAACAACGCGCGCGTTGCTGCCGAGATCGCCCGCGCAGTTGTTCATCACTGAAACGCCATACATTTTTTTGCAGACCTACAACAACCCTTCACACCAGCGACCGCATCTCAAGGCCGAATCAAGTGAGCTCCTCCCTGGGCTCACGAGCAAAAAATAAATTCTGTGTGAAGACGAGGTGAGAATCGAACGGTTCTTCGCCGCCCTCTCAGTCTGTAGTTTTTGCGGAACCAAATCGGGTAAGCAGCGCCAAAACTAAAAGTAATTAGAGCGTCTCTCCCCAGGCTCTCCAATCACTCGAACCTGAAAGGAGTCAGCCTATGTCTGCCAGGGATTCTGCCCCGCAGCTTCATATTGCTTCGCCGTGTAGTGTCGATTGGGATTCGATGATCGGAAACGATCGCGTTCGTTTCTGCGAGCATTGCCAGTTAACGGTCCATAACATCGACTTCGCGAGTAAGAAACAGATCAAACGACTCATCGCTCGATCGAACGGCCGTCTTTGCGTGAATTACCTGGCCTCAGCTCCACCAAAACCACCAGCTCCGATCCTGTACAAAATTGGACGCCGTACTTCAGTAATCGCGGCCAGCGCGTTCTCCGCAACTCTCAGCATCTCCAGCGCAGTCGCGGCGAGTGCGAATTTGAAGCAGACAAGGCTTCCTAACGAAACCGCTTTTGCGGCAAGCGTGGTTAACCCGGTTCGCACAGCCGGCGGTACCGCAAAATTGTACGGCTCTGTTTTTGATCCCAACGGCACTGCTGTCAACGGCGCCTCAGTGACACTGACAAACAGCGAAACTAACGAGGGGTTCATTTCCTACACCAGCGGCAACGGCCTGTATCAGATTGAGGGAGTGACGCCGGGTACCTATCGTCTGGCAGTTAGTGCTAGAGGTTTCGACACCAGCGACGTTCCGAATCTTGTGATTCGAGCAGGCGATAACAACCGTATCGATCAAACACTCAGTCTTGCCTCCGACCAGGCGGAAGAGGCGGGTGTGAACGGGAGGCTTGTCCGCATGGGCGGTGCGATGGCTGTCACCGTGGTTACCGATGCGCTAGTTAAAGCCGCGATGGACGACGATCTTGAGGCGGTCCAGACCATTTTGCTGAGCAGATCGGATGCCAATACCCGCGATAAGGATTCGCAGTTCACCGCGCTCGAGCGTGCAGTGCAAAACGGAAATCGTGAGATCGTGCAAGTTCTGCTTTGGAACAAAGCAGATATAAACGGACGAGACAACACCGGACAAACAGTTCTGATGCAGCTTGGCGAGAACACCACCGGTGAGATCGTTTGGGATTTAATCAACGCCGGGGCCAAAGTTAATCTCCGCGATCAGGAGGGAGACACGGCGCTGATCAGCATTGCCGAGGAAAACAATGTCGAAGCGCTGAAGGTCCTGCTCGACGCGGGAGCAAAAGTTAATGAAACGAACAACGAGGGAAAGACCGCGCTAATGATCGCGGCTGAAAACGGCCTGGTGCACAACGTTCACGCGTTGATTCTGGCCGGTGCGAACGTCAACGCACGCGACAAGGAAGGTAAATCGGCCTTGATGTACGCACTCGAGGACGATCACAAGGCTGTCGTGAGGTTGCTGAAGGCGCACGGCGCGATCGAGTTTGAAGCACCGGAGAAACAGTAGTACTCTAGGTTCTCAACTAAAATTCATTTGGAGGACCAGATGGCCGACGACAACGGAAAGAAGTGTAAGAATCCTGCCTGTAGCTGCCCGGCGCAGCCTGACGGCAAGTACTGCAGTGCATCCTGCGAAGGCACAGGGCAAACGATTGAGATCGATTGCGACTGCGGTCACGAGACTTGTACGGGAAACTTCTAAAGCGGGATTCAGCGCGGGTTATTTATTCAGGTTGATGAATTGAGCGGCCAGTTTTGGTCCTGTTCCTTCGTCTTCGTGTTTGAAGAACACAAAAGCCGTTTTCCATTCCTGAGCGCGAATTCGTTTCATCCATTTGGCGAGGTCCGTTTTCGAATACGTGACGCGGCGTAAACGCACGTAGCCCCAGTCTGCGGTCTTGTCGATGTGACTGGCGGGTTCGTCGTCAGTGTCTGAAACAACCTGGACCCGGTTGTAACTACGCAACAAGTCGAGGACCTCGTCGTCAAACCACGTTGGGTGGCGAAAATCGAAAGCCGCCGGTGTGTCTGCCGGTAGTTTCTTAAGAAAGCTCTCCAAACGCGCCAGATCCTTTTTCATGTCTTCCGGCAGTCGAAACAACAGTGTGCCCAGTCGATCTTCGAGCACAGACACCGTTTCCAGCAGTTGCTTCGTTTGCTCCCCTGCGTCTTTCAATCTTCTGTAGAGTGTGATTGATTGCGGCGCCTTCACCGAGAAGCGAAAGTTCTCGGGCACCTGCGCGCGCCAGTTTTCCACCGTGCCGGGTTGTGGCAAACGATAGTACGTGTTGTTCAACTCGACGGCCGGTAACTGGGATGCGTAGTAAGAAAGCATCTCACCCGCAGAAATGTTTTGCGGGTAGAACCTGCCCTTCCATTCTTTGTAGCTGTAGCCGCTCGTGCCGACGTAGAGCTTCATAGTTGTCACAAGCCATCCACAGATTACGCGGATGAATCTGTGCAATCTGTGGATGGTTCTGGTTGTGGCGTCGAGCAATTCTGTGGTACACAGGCAGGCTACGCAAGGTAAAAACCCAAAGCAACAAAGTAGTGAGGTGCCGTGTCGACTGTTACGACAAACATCGAATCAGTGCTTCAGGAAGAACGGATCTTCCCGCCGCCGCCTGAGTTTTCCGCGAAAGCGCACATCAAATCCGAAGCCGAGATCGAGAGCCTGCGCGCGGAGGCGGACGCCGACCCGGAAGCCTTCTGGGCACGCATGGCCGAGGAGCTTCACTGGTTCAAGAAATGGGACACGGTGCTCAAATGGGATCCACCGCACGCGGAGTGGTTCGGTGGCGGCAAGATTAATATCTCCTACAACTGTCTAGATCGTCACCTGACCACGTGGCGACGCAACAAAGCCGCGCTGATCTGGGAAGGCGAACCCGGCGACACGCGCACCTACACTTATCAACAACTCCACACCGAAGTTTGCAAGTTTGCCAACGTGCTCAAACACGCCGGCATTCAACGCGGCGATCGAGTGGCGTTGTACATGCCATTGATCCCGGAGCTCGCCATCTCGATGCTCGCTTGCGCACGCATCGGCGCGACTCACTCGGTCGTGTTTGGCGGCTTTTCCAGTTCGGCGTTGATCGATCGCATCAACGATGCGAGTTGCAAGCTGGTCGTGACGGCTGACGGCGGTTGGCGTCGTGGCCATGAAGTCAAGCTCAAGCCCGCGGTCGACGAAGCGTTGAAAGAAACGCCTTCAGTAACCGCGTGCATCGTCGTCAAACGCACCGGCTCGCCGCAGGAGATGCAGGAAGGACGCGACTTCTGGTGGCACGATTTGATGGAAACAGTCGAAACCGATTGCGCGGCGGAAGAGTTGGACAGCGAACATCCGCTCTACATCCTCTACACCTCCGGCACGACCGGTAAACCAAAAGGCATTCTGCACACGACCGCCGGCTATCTGCTCCAGGCACATCTCACAACCAAGTGGGTGTTCGATATCAAGGACGAGGATCTCTACTGGTGTACTGCCGACATTGGTTGGGTCACCGGTCACAGTTACGTCGTCTACGGTCCGCTTTCAAACGGCGCAACAGTCCTGATGTACGAAGGCGCGCCGAATTATCCGGAGCCCGATCGCTTCTGGACCATGATCGCCAAGCACCGGGTGAACATCTTCTACACCGCGCCCACCGCCATTCGTGCATTCATAAAATGGGGTGACCAGTGGCCCTCGAAGCACGACCTTTCGAGCCTGCGCCTGCTCGGCACGGTCGGCGAACCGATCAATCCCGAGGCGTGGATGTGGTACCACAAAACCATCGGCAAAGGACGCTGTCCGATTGTCGATACGTGGTGGCAAACCGAAACCGGCGCCATCATGATCACGCCGATTCCCGGCGCCACGACCACAAAACCCGGCTCCGGAACCAAACCCTTCCCCGGCGTCGACGCCGACATCATGACGCGCGACGGCCAGTCAGTCGGTCCCAACGAGGGCGGCTATCTCGTGATCAAGCGGCCGTGGCCATCGATGTTGCGGACGATCTGGGGCGACGACGAACGCTACAAACAGCAGTATTGGTCGCAAATTGACCGAATTTACTTTGCCGGGGACGGCGCCAGACGAGATCCGGACGGATATTTCTGGATCATGGGGCGTATCGACGATGTAATTAATGTAAGCGGACACAGATTAGGAACAGCGGAAATCGAAAGTGCCCTGGTTTCTCACAATGCGGTGGCTGAAGCAGCGGTAGTGGCTCGGCCCGATGAGTTGAAGGGATCCGGAATCGTGGCTTTTGTGACGTTGGAAGGTACGCAGAATCCGTCGGACGAGTTGAACCAGGAGCTTCGCGCCCACGTGGTGAAGGAGATCGGCGCTCTCGCCCGTCCCGACGAAATTCGGTTCACTGACACTCTACCAAAAACACGTTCCGGGAAAATCATGCGGCGCTTGTTACGCGAGATTGCGACCAGCGGCACGGTCGCAGGCGATGTAACCACCCTCGAAGACTTTTCCGTGCTCGAGAAGCTCAGAACGGAGGAGGAATAGACATGCCCAGAGAATATGAATCCGAGAACCGCTCAGGACCACGTTATCTTGCAAGTCTGGAAATCAAGGCCGAGTGGGACGAGCCGAGCGGCACGCACGTCGTCGCTGAAGGTACTACCGAAAACGTCGGCCCCGAAGGAACGCTGGTCCATCTGCCGCGACAACTCCCGCAAGTCGGCAGCACTGTCAGGCTGGAAGTTTCGGGTGAATCGGGAGAGAAGCTGCAGGTCATCGCTGAGGTGTTGCGCATCGAGCGCCATCCGGGTCATCCGCTGGCTGCGTTGCAATTGCTCGGCGAAACTGACGAATGGAAAGGTCTTGTTTGGGAACCGGCTGCTCCCCGAATAACGCCCCCACCGCCAGCGGAAAGCGAAGAAGGCTTGGAAGAGGACGATGACATCACTCACTGAGGTAAACAACAATGAAAACCTCTTTTTCCAGCAACGGAAACGGAAATTCTAACGAGCGGAGGCGCTATCCGCGTTACTATGTCCCATCACGGCTGACGCTCGCGATCGAAGACGAGAGTTTGAAAGAGTCGATCGGCCTCGGCGAACCGCAGGACATCAGTCTCGGGGGTTTGCGAGTGACGAACCTGCCGGCGTGCCCGAACGTAAAGGTTGGAGATCAGCTTGGCTTGTTGCTGCTCGACGGCGAGGATGCATTGTCGCTGACCGGCGAAGTAGTTCATCATGCAACTGCCGATACTTTTGGGGTTGAGTTTCGTGGATTGTCGAATCACGATCAAAGAGCAGTAGGAGAATTTATTGGACGGCTGCACGCGCGTCATTAACTGAAGCGCTAGCGATTCACGGTGAGCAAAGACACGAAACAGACGACAAAAGAAGCCGCGGCAGTAGCGGCGAAAGCAGCAGTCGAAGCATACGGTCCTCCGACCCGCGTTATCCTGCGGGTCGTTTTGCTTCTGCTTATCGTGTGCGGTGTCTTGTGGGTTCTTTACAAGACCACGGGCATCCTGCTGCTGTTGGTGCTGTCGATCTTTTTTGCGTATCTCGTCGCGCCGCTGGTTGAGTTTTTGCGGCGGCCACGGACTGTCGGTAAACGTACCGTCGTCATACCGAAGGCGCTCGCGATTTCTTTGGCGTACCTGATCATCCTCGCGACCGTCATTGTTGCTGTCTATGCAGTCCTGCCGAGTTTGACTAACCAGTATCCTGAGTTTGCCAATCAAGCTAAAGAGTATTGGGCGTCGCTCGGCGAGAGGACCAAGTCGCTAATCGATTACTCACGTTCCGGCCGCTTGCCTCCGCATCTGGTTGAAGCAGCGAACAATGCGATACCGAAAGTGGTCGACAAAATAGGCGAGTCCGCCACGGAGTTTGCAACGGCAACACTCGCTTACCTGGTACTTTACATTCCGTGGTTGATCCTGATTCCGATACTTGCGTTCTTCCTGCTCAAAGACGCAGACGGTTTTCGCCGATCCGCATTGTTGATGTTACCGCGTGGGCGTTGGCGCTGGCGTGGTGATGAGTTTTTTCAGGACATCAACAACACACTCGCCGCGTACATTCGCGCGCAGCTCACGGCGTGTCTGTTTATCGGCGTCGTTTGCGCAATCGGTTTCACGCTGCTGGGGCTGCCGGGCGGGCTGGTGATGGGTGTCATTGCTGGCGTCTTTGAATTTGTTCCGCTTGTTGGACCGGTCACGGTGGCGCTCATGGCCGCGATCCTCGCGATGCTGCACGCCGGACCGTTCAATGCTTTTCTGGTGCTGTTGTTTTTGGGCGTCTTACGAATCGTGCAGGACTACGTCGTTTATCCGCGACTGATTGGGCAAGGCATTCACCTGCATCCGCTGGCTGTAATCTTCGCGATTCTGGCGGGTGAGAAACTCGGAGGTGTGCCGGGAATATTTTTAGCGATTCCGTTGGTAGCGATCCTGACGGTCAGTTATCGTCATTGGCTCGAGCATCACGGAAACGAAGGGTTCGCGGATCTGCTTGAAGCGGCGCCGGAAGTTCCGGTGATAGAAGCGGCTCCCGCAGTGGTCGAAGACGAGCTACACCACGAGACGACACCCGAACAGATGGTCCGCCAACGGCCAGACCTCACGACTGGTGAATTAAAGATGCCCGTTGAAGAGTAGAACCATCCACAGATTACACAGATTCTGCGTAATCTGCGGATGGCTTTCGTGACATCAAATCAACAAACCGCTGAAAATGATGCTCCGCATCGTGTGGGCCAGGCGCGGCTTCAGGGTGATACTGCACTGAAATCACCGGCAGCGTGCGGTGACGCATTCCTTCCACACACTGATCGTTGAGATTGATGTGCGTGACCTCAACCTCCGGCGGCAGGCTTTCCGCCTGCACCGCAAATCCGTGATTGTGTGAAGTGATCTCGACGCCTTTTCCCGAAACTTCCTTCACCGGCTGATTACCGCCGCGATGTCCAAACACGAGCTTGAAAGTCGATCCGCCAAAAGCGCGTCCGAGAAGCTGGTGTCCGAAACAGATCCCGAACATCGGCACCTGCGCTTTCAACAGTTCGCGAATCTCTTCGACCTCTTTGTTCATCGACGCGGGATCGCCTGGTCCGTTCGACAGGAAAATCCCGTCGGGGTTGAGCGCCAGCACGTCGGCCGCCGGTGTTGAAGCCGGAACGACTGTGGTGCGCACTCCGAGCGCCGCGAGTTCACGCAGCGAATTGCGTTTCACGCCGAAGTCATAACAGACCACGTGAAAGCGTTCTTCACCGTTTGCGGGAAACTCGTACGGTTCTTTTGTCGTGACGACGCTCGCCAGCTCGCGATTCTCCATCGGTGGCGACTGCCGTGCTTTCTCCACCACACTCGCTTCGTCTAGATCGACCGTGGAAAGACACGCACGCATGGCGCCCTTGTCGCGAATGTGGCGCACGAGCGATCGAGTGTCGATGCCTTCTATCGCGACGATGTTCCAGCGTTTCAAATACGAAGCGAGACTCTCTTCAGCGCGCCAGTTCGAAGTGATCCGGCTCGCTTCACGCACCACAAAACCCTCGACCCACGGGCGCGACGACTCAGCGTCCGCTTCGTTGACGCCGTAGTTGCCGATGAGCGGATACGTCATGCAAACGATCTGTCCGGCGTAGGACGGATCGGTCAGCACTTCCTGGTAACCAGTCATCGACGTGTTGAAAACCATTTCGCCGCACGATTCGCCTTCGGCGCCCCACGAGGTGCCGCGAAACGTACGTCCATCTTCGAGCGCTAAGAGGGCTGGAGTCTTGCTTGACATGTGAGTTTACTGACTGCCTTTGATGAATTGCTGTGCTTCGTTAAGCCAACGCTTGCTTGCGCGATACTTGTACGCCGGAGCGGTTTTCACGGCCTCGATACAGGCTTGCATGAGGTTGGTCGCTTCGCGTTTGTGACCCAGACCGGCGTGAGCGCGGCCCATTAAATAAAGTCCTTCGGGATCCGAGGGACGATGCTCGAGAAACTGTTCCAACGCGTTTCGCGCATCTTCAAACTGGCCTGCAGCGATGTAAGTCGCCGCCACTTCGCGCCAGATCTCGTGCAGCGAGTGTGCCGGATCGCGCGTCACGACGTGCTCGAAATTCTGAATCGCGTCGGCGTAACGTTTCTGCTGCCGCGCGATGCGGCCCAACTGGTAACTTGCGTCGATCTCGCCATCGTCGATCTGAAGTGCGCGTTCGAAACGTTCGCGCGCCTGATCGAGCTCACCGCGGTTCTGATGAATCAGGCCGAGATTGTAATGGGCTGACGCGTCTGCCGGATTGAGTGTCGCCGATTCGAGGTTCTGTTTGAATGAAGCCCTGGCGCGATGCGTGCCCATGATGTCGCTGAAATAACCGCGCAGCAACATGAAGAGCAGAAACACGAGGAACGGAGAACCGAGCACGCCCGAGAAGAGTCGCTCGGCGATCGGAGCGACGAACATCGCCCCCACTGCGGAGATAATCGAGATCCCAAGAGCGCGCAGGAACGACGTGCGAAAAACGTCTTTCACGCCGAACACTGTGCCGATCGAGAACAGCACGAGCTTGGGCATTACAAACAAACTCTGCGCGACGATCGCCGGACTTCTGAGTTGCGCCGCCGCTTGCTCGGCTTCTGGCGTGTTGCCAAACATCCGTAGCAGCATGTCGCGCGATTGATCGGAGTTCTGAATCATCGCCGCGACCTGTTGGTCCTGAAGTCCCGAGTAATGAACTACAACCGCAATCAGAATTGAAATCACGTTTGCGACGGTCAACACGTAGAACATCGTGGCGGCAACCGGCGCGTACTCCTGTGTGATCACCACTCGAAAACTGCCGCGCCGTTCGAATGTATTCGCCACCAGCGTCAGTATAGGCACCAGCACCACTGCTACCAGCGCGACGATGATCGCCGAACTGAAAAGCTCGGAAAGGATGTGGCTGACGCCGGCGCCAGAAAATCGATCGGTAATAAAGCTGTAAGCTGCCTGGACGATAAACGCGAGGAACGCTACTGGCGCCAGCGAGTGTTCGCGGATTTCACGCATCCCGCGCAAGGGGGCGTAAAAGATCATGAGCAGGAGCCGCAGCCAGTTAATCATATAAAGACGATGTTCAGGGCCGCTGCGGGCTTTCCTCGCCCGGCGGTGGGTTCTGAAACTCCTGGGTGTAACTTGGCGCTACTGCTGGGCCCATGGGCGCGAGATCCTCGTGGTGGATCACGCTCGCGGACGTCAGCGGCCAGTAGCGAAAGAGCGCTTTGCCGTAAATGTACTTCTTTGGCACCAGGCCCCAGAAGCGAGAATCGCTCGAGTTGTCGCGATTGTCGCCCATCACGAAGTAGTAATTTGGTTTTACGTAAATCGCCGCCACACTGCGATGCGAAACGTTGAGACGCGGATCGAGATAGCGCTCTTCGACGTCGCGTCCGTTTACGCGCACCACGCCTTCGTGTATTTCGATCGTGTCGCCTGGCAGACCAATCACGCGTTTGATGTAGCTCTTTGAAGGATCTTCGGGATACCAGAAGACGACGATGTCGCCGCGGTCAACCTTCGGTGCCCAACGAAACTCGTCGTAGTAGATCAGCTTGTTCACAAAGATTCGTTCGCCGTCGTGAAGGCGAGGCAGCATCGAGGTGCCTTCTACTTTTACTGGCTGCACGATAAAGACGACAACCAGCGCCGCGATCATCAGCGCGAAGATCAGGTCGCGCAGCAACAGGCGGGCTTCCGACCACAGGTCGTTTCGCTGCGCCTGTTCCGGCTTCTGTACCTGAATGTCTTTGTCGTCGTCGACGTGCACGCCGCCAAAGGGCGGCGGACGGCGTTTGCTAATTCCGAACATATGCCATGCAGAACTTAGCTTTCACTTTGGCGCTTGTCAAACTAGCATTTTTGACCCGATCCTCCGGGAAAAGGTTTCCTTGACAGGGTTTACTTGCGCTCTCTATCATCCTCGCCTGCGATTTGCAGCCCAGACATCCGGCCCAATCGCATTATAGAGGCGCTGGACGGAAGAGAGGCTTCAGGTGATCAAGCTCGACATTATCAATCGCGTGGCCGACAAAACGGGCGTGCCGAAGATGAAGGCCGAACAAGCTGTTGAGGCGCTCTTTCATTCGATGAAGGAGGCGCTGACGAGGGGCGAGCGCATCGAGCTGCGAGGTTTTGGCGTTTTCGTAGTGAAACCACGCAAGCGTGGTGTCGGCAGGAACCCGCGTACCGGCGAGGAGGTGGCGATTCCGTCAGGCAAGACGATTCGCTTCAAACCCGGCAAGGAGCTTCAGGCTCACGACGATGGTGAAACCGGGGCGGAGGACACGGGCGACGACGACGAGTTTTAGCAGTTTGCATTTGGGATTTATTGAGAGGCTAGAGATGGAAGCGCGAGAGCATCCAGACTCTAGCCTTTAAGCTTCTTAAAGAGCGCGTGCCACAAAGAAGCACAAAAGGCACAAACCTGGTTCGCAAAATCTTTTGTGCCTCGTGTGCCTTTTTGTGGCAGGGTTGAAAACCACGTTTATGGCTGAGTCGTTTCGAGCAGTGCCGCAGGGGTTTGATTTGCCGAGGAGTTCCGGCTGGTTGTCGATCTCCGCGCGCGAGTGGCGGCTGCACGGTGTGCTTTTTCTGCTCACGATTGTGACCACTACGCTGGCTGGAATGTTACTGGTCGCTGCGCCTGAGTTAGCGCCGTACGATCCGCCGCTGTCGAGCACGCTCGATTATTTGCTCTATATCCCGCTCGGTTACGCTCACACGATCATCGACGTGATTAGGTTGGGTTTGGCCGAACCTCGCGTGTTCGCGCAAGGCGCGACGTTTTCCGCGTCGCTGCTGGCAATTCTGTTCTCGCATGAAATGGGGCATTACCTCGCGTGTCGTTACTACAAGGTGAACGCGACGCTGCCGTACTTCATTCCGGCGCCGCCGATCTTTTTGGCGGGAACGTTTGGGGCGTTTATTAAGATCCGGTCGCCGATTCCTTCGCGGCGGGCGCTGTTTGATATCGGACTGGCTGGTCCACTAGCGGGATTTGTGGTTGCCGTACCGTTGTCGGTGCTGGGCGTGTTGACGATGGGACCACCGATACCACAGCCTCCGGACGGCGCGATCTTCTTTAACGATCCACCGCTGTTTCGTTTGATCGCGAAACTACTGGGTGCGCCACTCGATCCTAACGCGCTACCGAATCCGTACTACATGGCCGCGTGGATCGGTTTACTGGTCACGAGTTTGAATCTGATGCCGGTGGGCCAACTCGACGGCGGCCACGGAACATTTGCGCTCTTTGGACCACGAGCGCACCGTCGTATCGCTCAAGTCGCTTTCATCGCGACCGCGGCGCTCGCTATCCTCGGCTACTACTGGCACCACAGTCCGAGCGGCTTTCTCTACACAATTCTTCTAGCCATCATGCTGCGCGTCCCGCACCCCGCCCCCGCCGTCATGGAACCCCTGGGCGCCAAACGCATCCTGATCGCAATCCTAACCCTCGTGGTCTTCTTTCTCTGCTTCTGGCCCTTCCCGATCACAATTACGTAAGGCAGATCGCGACTATCTCCGCTTCTTTTTTCTCTTGGCCTTTCCTGCTTTCGGTGGCTGTCTAAAACCGGGGCGGATTGATTTTGAGAGAAGTTGTGCAACATCCTCTCATGCGGTGAACAGAATTAGGATGAGAACGCTTCCGAGCTAGATCAATGTGGATGGAAGTAGGTTGTCCATTTACTAAGCCGTAGGTAAATGAGCAACCGGTATTTCTTCAACACGCTCGAAGGGCTTGGCGCCCGTCGCGATGTCATGGACCGCGTGGAGAATCTCGGAACTGTAGTATCGAATACCGCAGGTATCACAGACCCCTACTACAATGCCTTCGAGAATGATAAAGCCCTTCTTGTGCTTGAAGGCCTCACGAGCAACTTTCTTAGGGCGAACGGTACCCTTGCAGTGTTCGCACCGATAACCGTAAGGATCTTGTTTAGTGCGCTTCGTGGATTTCATAAACGGTAATGATTAAAAAGCGAGACGTTGAATGGAATCGGCCTACGACACCTACGAGCTTTTCACCGTCCGAGGCTAAACCTTCAACGGTGTATTTTGGACCTAGTGGATCACGTCTGTTAATTCGAACGACTCTGCCGTTCAGCACGGCTTCTTCGATGTCGAGTATATCAAGATCGTCCTCCGCCATCTCTTCCATGGCGTGAACGGTCATGTCGTATTCCCGTAGACGGATCTTATCCCTAATACGGTCAATAAGTCGGTGAGGCACCCTCGGAGTTTAGCAGAACCAGTCAAGCGCGCGTATGAACTCGTCGCCGCCAAATTATTAAATCTCGACCGCAGCCGGTAGCAGACCTTTGATCTCGCGGACGACGCGGTTGACTTCGTCCTGGTTCGCGAGGGCGATCATGAAGAATTTGTAGCCCTGGTGGAAGCAGATTACGCCGTTTGCAAAGAGCCAGACGCCGTCAAGAAACGGGTTGCCGCCCAGGAGCCAACTGATCGGCGCGCCGACGATTGGACCAGGTTGAAAGATCTGCGCCCACATCGCAGCGCCGGCGGCGCAGCTAAATGCACCGAGCAACGGAGCGCCGACGTACTTCGCGATCTTGCGCTCAAACTCAATCCGCTCGCGTTCGGCTTCGTCAACTTCGCCACGCGCAATCAAGTCTTCGCGCTTCTTTAGGTAGCTATCAAACTTTTCACTCGCTTTGCGCAAACCATAAACCGGCAACGCCGAGTGTGTCAGCCAGTGTGGATGTGCACCCAACAACACCGCGTCCAAACCAGGAAACGCTGCACCGGCCCTAATCCCCAGCACCAGCGAAACTGAAACAACCGCCGCCTTGCCAGGGTTCTCTTTGATCCAATCACGCGCTTTCAGCAGACCTGCGGTCGCGGCAGTCGAAGCACGCGTGAGACGGGCGCCAGTGTCATAAACCTGCGAGGCGCGATCGTAATAGGTCTTCGCTTCACCAAAAACTTCGCCAGCCTTCTTACCCGCATCGCTCGCTACGTCGCGCGCAACCTTCCCAGCTTGCTTCACACCACTCGCCGCACGCCGCGCGGTTTCGCTCATATCTTCATCGTCGGCGATACGCTCAGCTTCCGCCCGCAAACGTTCGGCGCCAGTAGCCATCGTCGCCGCGCCGCGCCGCGCCGCATCACCTGCTGCGCGCGCACTCTCGCCAACGAGATCGGAAATGGCAAACTTCTCGTCCAACTCGCGAGCCTTTTTCCGTGCCGCCTGCTGCCATCCGTCCAGCTTTTCCTTGTAATCAGCCATGCTATCCTCTCGAAGCCAGCCCTAAATTGCCATCGCTTTGAGCGTCGCGTTGCACTTCGCGTTGTACGTCTGTGGACGCCATCGAGTTCGACCTCATGGCCGGTGTTCCGACCACCCGATCACGGCCCGACCGTTTAGCTTCATACAAAGCGACATCCGCTGCCTTTAGGATGTCAGGGGCAGTTTGCGCGTCTAACGGACTTTCCGCAACCCCGAAACTCGCAGTGATTTGCCAGCCCGACGTGAGCTCGAGCGCCTTAATTGCGAGGCGCAAACGTTCGGCGACTTCGACGGCGCCCTGCTGCCTGGTTTCCACCAGCAACACGCCAAACTCCTCACCGCCGATCCGCGCCGCGAGATCGATCCCGCGCGTACCCTCGCGCAGCACCCTGCCGATCCGGCGAATCGCATCGTCGCCCGCGTCGTGGCCAAAACTGTCGTTGAGGTTCTTGAAATTGTCGATGTCGATCATCAACAAGCTGAACGGATGACCGTAGCGCATGGTGCGCCCGACCTCGCGCTCGAGCTGCCGTTCGAACCGGCGGCGGTTAGCCAGTCCGGTCAGGTGATCGGTGAAAGCGGCCTCTTCGCATACATCAAGGTATGCCTTGAATTCGAGCAGTGTACGCGTCCGAGCCAGCAGCAGATCGAGGTCCGTCGGGTCGGTGATGTAACCAAGTGCCCCGACTTCCGAAGCGCGACGCAGGTCTTCCGCGCGTTTGCTCGCGGCGGTTTGCATGATTACTGGGATGAATCGCGTGATCGGATTGGCCCGTATTCGCTGGGCCAGTTCGTAGCCATTCATCCGCGGCATCATCACGTCTGTAATCACGAGATCGGGCTGGTACGACTCGATCGCGGAAAGGGCCTCATCGCCGTCCGTAGCCGTGGTTACGCGGTAACCAGCAAGGCAGAGGGCGGCTTCAAGCAGGCTGAGTTTATCGGGATTATCGTCAACGACTAGTATGTTTGCTTTTGGCTCCATAAAACGAAGAAAGTTGGACCGTTTATAGCTCTTGCGCGGCTATGAGCTTCATGCTACAGTGCCGCAACTCGGTAACCGTTTCGCGCCGGTACTCGCCCAAGCATCGTCAATAGTTCAAAGTCGAGAGAGTACACAAGCCCGGGGGTCGCGCGGGTTTCCTTCACAAGCGTAGAAACTAACCCGCACAGGACCACTTTGAGTAACGCAACCACGCTGCCAAAGGCGAATCAATTTAGAATTCTTTACTCGACGCACCGAAGGACATGCAGATGAACGCCCTGCAGGAACACAAGCGCGCCAGAGACTTAACCACCGAAGATCGCGCTGACATAATCCGTCGCCTGGAATTTGGTTCATCGTTAGCCGAAGACCTCGTAATGGATATGGCTCGCAGTTCAGTTGTCTTGGATTTCCGCCGCCGCCGTTTTGTTTACCGCGCCGGCGAACCAGCAGATTGCCTCTATGCAATTATTCATGGTCGAATCAAATTGTGTCGTATCGAAAGCGATTCAGCGCGCGAAGCTGTAATAGACATCCTTCCAGAAGGATCGCTGTTTGGTGAGTCAGCTCTCTACTCTGCTGCGGGGCAACGGGCAAATTCGGCTATAGCCTACGAAAATTCAAGGCTCATCCGAATACAGGTCGGGGATTTCAAACGGGGGATGGCTGAGGATGACCGACTTCATGATTACACTTTCCGCCTGATCGGTCAACGCCTTGAACACGCCGAAAGGCGCCTTGCCGATTTCGCCCTCAATGCCATTCCGGCCCGGCTGGACCGTCTATTAGAGGATTTTTCGGTGCGTTACGGTGTCTCCGAACCCGAGGGCGTGCTGATAGATATTCCCCTCCCTCACCGCGAGATCGCCTCGATCGTGGGCTCCACGCGCGAGAGTGTTACTGTCCGCTTGAACGCCATGCGCCGCGAAGGTACGATCGCCTTCGTCCGAAGACGAATACTGCTCAAAAGACCGGCATCGCTGTAAAGCTGCGCGCATTTGCGTTTCGAGATTCATGAAGTGTCCAACCTGCGGGAAACCGACCGAGTGGAAAGATAACCCCTTTCGTCCATTCTGTTCCGAACGCTGCCAACTCGTTGATCTCGGCCACTGGGTTGAGGGTGAATACCGAGTGCCCGGCGAACCGCTGCCCCGCGAGCACAGCGATCAACCCGTTAACGAAAACGATTTGGAGAAAGATGTTTAGAACACTAAAGCCACGGATTATTCTGCTGGCCATTCTGATCTGTGGTCTTGCGGCCTGCAATAGCAACGATCCACCGAGCCATACGCCGACCAAAGTGCCGGTTTCCAGTGCTCCGCCGAGCACCGCGCTGCCGATGCCGCCTGTCAACGGCGCGTCGATCAATAATCTCGGCTGGAACGCAGACGGCGGTAAGCGAAGCGTCTTCTCGGATTTCAAAGGCAAGGTGCTGGTGCTGGATTTCTATGCGACGTGGTGTGAACCGTGCCGCAACAGTATTCCGCACCTGATCGGTTTGCAAAACCAGTATGCCGGCCAGGGATTACAGGTAATCGGACTGAACGTCGGTGGACCCGACGACTTATCGAAAGTCCCCGCATTCGCGAAAGAGTTTGGCATTCAATACCCGCTCGCAATTCCGGACGATGAGTTGGTAACCTTTCTTCTGGCTAATAACGACGCCATTCCGCAAACGTTCGTTTTCGATCGACAGGGCCAACTCGCCGAACGCCTGATTGGCTTTGGACCAAATGCCGCCGACCGAATTGATAGTGCTGTCGAAGCAGCACTGAAAACTCCGGCCCCTTGAGCATCATTGACAGGTTAGAATTTTGAGAAAAGCAAAGATACTGATTACGCTTGGTCCAACTTCCCGTGAGCCGGAAGTGGTTGAAAAGTTAATCGCGGCAGGCGCCAACGGCATGCGCATGAACATGTCGCACGGCACGCACGAGGAGAAAGCCGAAGACATTGCACGTGCACGCGCCGCGGCTGAGAAACTCGGCCGCACGATCGCGATCCTCGTCGATCTTTCGGGACCAAAGATCCGCACGCGGCGTTTGAAAGATGGGCAACCCGTTCAACTCAATCCCGGCTCGCTTTTCACACTAACAACCGAAGACATTCTCGGCGACGATAAGCGTGTCGCAACAACCTTTCTCGACCTGCCGCGCGTGGTCCAATCCGGCACTCGACTACTGCTCGATGACGGCGCACTCGCGTTGGTCGTCGAAAGCACCACGGATACCGATGTGATCTGTCGAGTGATCGATGGCGGACTGCTCGGGGAGAGGAAGGGGATCAATTTACCAGGCGTGGCATTACCGATCGACTCGTTGACCGAGAAAGATGTTGAGGATCTGAAGTGGGCGGTTGGGCAAAATGTCGATTACATCGCGCTTTCGTTTGTCCGGCGTGCGAGCGACTGCGAACGTGCGAAGCAACTGATTAGCGAAGCCGGCGGACGCGCGCCGTTGATAGCGAAAATTGAGAAAGCGGAGGCGATCGATCATCTCGACGAGATTATTGCGGCAGCGGATGGCGTGATGGTGGCGCGCGGCGATCTCGGCGTGGAAACCAGCGTTGAGTTAGTGCCGGTTTATCAAAAGCGAATCATCGCGCGTGCAATTCAAGCAGACAAGATGGTCATTACGGCAACGCAGATGTTGCAGTCGATGGTCAGCAACCCGCGCCCGACTCGTGCCGAGGCTTCTGACGTGGCGAATGCTGTGTGGGATGGAACCGATTGCGTGATGCTTTCCAATGAAACTGCAACCGGTGCGTACCCGATCGCGGCTGTCGCCACGATGGCGCGCATCATCGAGTCTGCTGAGACAGGCCAGGAAATACGCGACGAACGCCTATCGAAATCTACCGGCCGGCAATCAGGACGCGTCAGTCGCGCACTTTCCGAAGCCGCAGCTTTCGCGTCTGAAGAGATGGGAACGAAAGTAACCGCGGTCTTCACTGATTCAGGCTTGATGGCTCGCAGGCTTTCGTCGTTGCGTCACGATCAACGCATCATTGCGCTGACGCACCGGCCCGAAGTTCTTTGCGAGTTGGCGTTGATCTGGGCCGTCGAACCTTTACTGATCACGAAAGTACAGTCCACCGAAGAGATGTTGAAAGTCGGTGAAAAAGCACTCCTGGAAGCGGGGGTGGTCGATAAAGGCGAGACGATCGTGATCATGGCCGGACGGCTCTCAGGGCTCGGTCTTTCGAGTTCAGTGTCGATCTTCACCGTCGGCGGCAGTCTTGGTCCAACAAGGCAGTGATTCCGCGGGTTAACATATCGGCCGGTGAGTTGTTTGAGCTCATCAGGCCGTCAGTGTTGATCGCCGCCGCCTTAATCTCAACCTGGGTTTTCTATTCGGCTCGCAAACGATTCCCGCTTTATGCAGCGCTCGGTTGGGCGTTGGGAACACTGTTTCTGCCGCTGGTTGTCGTGCCGGTTTACCTGATCGCAATTCTGCTTTGGCGACGGCCGGTCTATTCGCCTCGGTGGCGGGCAGTTTTGCCACTCACGTATGGACTGATCGCGACGGCCTCAATCGTCACCTACTTCTACTTCGATAGCCGCACCGTCGACTCGCACCTGGCGCGCGCCGCGCGAGCAAAACTGATCGAAGATCATGGAACAGTGATTCGCGAGTATCGGAGCGCGCTCGCACAGGAAGACAATCCCCACACTCACAAACTTCTTGCACTTCAATTGATGCAGGCTGGTTACTTGACTGACGCGATTTCTGAGTTTCGCCTGGCCCAGCAAGGCGGCGAGCCGGATGACTACATCCACTACAATCTTGGACTACTGTTTGAGCGGATCGATCAGTATGGACAGGCGAGGCTGGAATTCGAAGAGTTTCTGCTGACCCAAACCTGTCAAACTGCTGACGACCTCTGTGACAGCGCGCGTCAAAAGGTTGAGACACTTACTAACGACTCGTACTGAAAGCCATCCACAGATTACACAGAATGCGTTCAGGATAATCGATCAGTCGGCGCCGATCATCTCGCCAACGCTCTTTCCGTTCTTCTGTTCCTGTGCAATTTGCGCGGGCGTCTTTTGCGGATCACGCCAATTGTCGAGAATTCCAACCTGGTGAACGCACTGCAACGTGCACGTTGGCGCGCACCATTTCTCGGTTTTATATTCCCGATCGAAATCGTCCATCGTGTACTGCTCTAGCGGAATGCCGGGATAGCCGCGTTGCTGCGAGCACCAGTGGACCAAACCGTCTTCGCAGATATAGAGATAACGCGCACCCGCGCGACAACGCCAGTTGTAAGGCTTGCCTTCGGCGATACTGTCCTGGAACCAGTTCAAACGGGCGTGGTCCTTATTGCCCATTTTCTTGACTTGCTGAAAGATGTCTTTCTCTTTTTTCGAGAGCGGCTTCAACGTGCCGTCGCCGTCGTGAATCACGCCGACCGTGGTCGAGAAACCAAGCTCCACCGCGCGGCGCGCGACAGTCAAAGCGTCCTCAGGGTTCTTGATGCCGCCGCCAATCACGGAATTGATGTTTACGTGAAAGTCGGCGTGCTCGGAAAGGTGACGCAGCTTCTTATCGAGCACGCGCAAACTCTTGCGCGAAACTTCGTCAGGCTCGACGTTGTCGATACTGATCTGTAAATACTCGAGTCCGGCTTTGTTGAGACGTTTGATACGTTCCGGTGTGAAGTAATAACCGTTGGAGATCAACCCGGCAATCATTCCGCGATGGCGGATGTGATGGATGAGCTGATCGAGTTCCGGATGCATCATCGGCTCGCCACCGGAGATCGTCACAATCGACGTTCCCAGATCCGCCAACTTGTCGAGACGGCTATTGATAATCTCGAGATCGACTGGCTTGGAAGTGCGATCGTATTCGTTGCAATAGCCGCACGCCAGATTACAACGGCGCATCGGAATCAGATGGGCCAGAACCGGATGACGGCTGGATAACAACGCTCGGCTGATAAAACTCGCCTCACGCATCTTGCGCTTTAAAAACGTTGTCTTCTTCATTAGTCGACGCGAAGAATAAGAAACCAAACCAAAGAACGCAAGCAGACCCCTCTGTAGGAGTGGCCCTCTGTGGCCACCCTTTAGGCCTTACGGTCTAATAACGAGGGGTGGCCACAGAGGGCCACCCCTACAGAATAGCTTTCTTGGTTCGCCCGTTAGCTCTTGACGATCTTCACGTTTGAATCAAGTTTGATGTCAAAGTCGCTCGGAGAAATCTTTTGATTCTTCTCCAGGCCCGTCAAACGAACAGTCGTCGAGTCGTCGTTCTTTTCCACGATCTTGGTCTGCACCGGCATACCGGAGTTATCGATCCAGACTTCCGCGTATTTGTAACCAGCGTTACCTTTTGGAACCAGCGTCAGGTGAATGGTGCTAACGCCACCCCACAAAGTTTCTTCACGAACGTCTTTCACTGGTTGAAAACGCGCTTCGAGTTGCTGGCGCGACATGTTCATCATTTCCAGGAGTCCGTTAGCCTTATTCTGTTGTCCAGCGCGGCGCGCATCGCCAACGTAAGCAACTCCCAGTGCCGGCCGCAAAATCGTGTACTTATTGTTATTCACTGCGAACACTTCGCGGCGCGGGCTGCTCCAGTCAATACGAACAGCCGCCTGACGTCCGCTGGTCGGCAGGTAGATCACGACGCCGTTATATTTATCCTCAACGCCGAGCTGCGAATTGTACTTGACCATGCTGATACCGGCGCGAAGACTCTTCAACGTTGCGCGATTCTTCTCCATCCGGCTCAGAACTGAACTGACGAGGCCTGCTCCCTGGCCATTGGTCGTGGCCGGGAATACCAATGCGGAAATTATGAAAGCAACCATCAGGCCCGCGGGAATCAATCTCTTCATACAAGCTCCTTACTCAATCTCCTTCCCCTCGGCACGCAAAAAACCTCGTAATTATAGGGAAAGGTCACCGTATGTCAACCTCGAAGCTCCGTGTTCGGCCATCGGGATCGACTACTTTTCGAACAGCTATCACCTCCACCGTGGTGCGCCCCGTAAGGGTCTTTACGTGCTGTTCGATTTGACCCTTATCTGCTTCGTTTCCAACAACTTCCGGACTCAACACCAGGGTCTTGGCAACGGGGCTTTGATGCACGTTACTTAGGGCCCGTTCGCTGCTCGCAAACCAGCTTTTCGGTGTCAAAAAAATGAATATCAAAATGACCACACACAGAAGATCCCATTGCCAGGTGTTTCGCGGGTAATTCCAGAAGAAGATCTTCTTAAGTGTGGAAATCAGGCCTCGCACAATATCCAGCTTGCAAGTAAGCAGCCACAAGATGCGTGGCTGGCGGGTCGGTTGATTCTAGCACATTACAATCGAACTGAAGGCGCGTTTTCAACGATGTGGCCATCGCGCATCTGCACGATCCGTTTGCACATCGCCGCCGCCTCGGGATTGTGAGTGATCATGACGATGGTTTGGTTAAAACGGTAATTCAGCTCCTGAAACATATTCAGGACAAGCGCGGAGTTCTCCGAATCGAGATTACCCGTCGGCTCGTCCGCCAAAACGATCGCCGGGCGCGTCACCACTGCACGCGCGAGCGCCACCCGCTGCTGCTCGCCGCCCGATAATTCCAGCGGTTTGTGATGCAGTTTGCCTTCCAATCCCAGCAGCCTCAGCACGTCACGCCGGCGCTGCGGATCCCCGCCGCCGTTGCCGTGAATTCGCTCCGCCAGTCGGAGATTTCCTTCAGCCGTCAAAGTCGGAAACAGGTTGAATCTTTGAAACACAAACCCAATCTTTTTACGCCGCACCGCCGTGCGTTTCGCGTCGGAAGCCGCGGTAATGTCGTCGCCGTCGATGACGATGCGCCCGGCCGTTGGGGTCAACAGGCCGCCCAGCAGGTGCAACATCGTAGACTTGCCGCAACCGGACGGTCCCATGATCGCGACAAACTCGCCCTCCTGCACTTCCAACGACACGCCACGCAAAGCCGGCACATCGACTTTGCCAATGCGATAAACCTTTTCCAGATTTTCAGCTTGTAGAATCGTTCTCATCGACTACTGGTTAGCGGTAACTTTCTTGTTCTGAGCATCAAGATCGACTTCCGGCAATTGCCACTTGTTCTCTAACACAAACGCTTTCAGCGGGAAGTCACGATTAAGTTCGACTGACGCGGCGTCCTGGTAAGTGATGTTCAACTTATATTGATCCTGCGGCCGCGTGATCTCAATCCGGCTCGGTAACACCGCGGTCATGCCACTGCCAACCGCTCTTTCATTGGAGTAAGACACGTCGGTAATGAGCGCGCCTTTGTCGTCGTACGTCTGCATGCGCGCCAAACGAACACCGCTCACGCGATCGAACCAGAAACGCCGCGACAATTTGGCGTCACTGCCCTGCGGTTGCGAAAACTCTTCGAGCAAATAGTAACCACGCATCACGCGATCGCTTTTTTTCGCCTGGCGACGCGTGTCCGCTTCTTCCTGAAAAAACTCGCTCTGCACGTAGATCAAACCGTTATTCGGCTCGATCGGGCGAACCATGAATGCGTCAGTCAGGTGCTGTGGCCGCAAATTCGACAGCGCACTGACGGTTTGCTTTTCAGTCTTCTGCTGGTCGTTCTGCGCAGTAGTGTGATTCGCGTCGGTGTCGAGTTTTGCGTAGACCGCGCTGTTGGTCCCCTTCACGAAACGCTTGTACTTCTCGTCACCTTTCAACACGGCAACGCGGAAGTGTTCACCGTCCGAAGTCATCTGCGCGATGTCGACAAAAGTGAACTGAATAACGAGATAGATCATGCCCGGACGTTGCAGAGTTATCGTGCCGTCAACCAGACGGTACTGATCCGCAATGCCCGATGAAGCAAATGAAGTATCCTCAAACTGAATATCAACCTTACCGTGTATCGACTTCACCGTCGAAACGCGATTGACCTCCTGAATCAGTCGCTCCTTATTAGCGTCAGCTAACGGAGTCAGGAGTTGGGGAACCGTAATCTTCCTTTTTGCGCCGAAAAGACCACAACCAGAGTTGAACAGGAGGATCGATGCGACGAATACCGGCAATAGCGAACGGGTTAGTCGGACTCTGGACGGGTGCAAGTGTTTCAGCATCAGCTTAAGCCGTTAATCATACGTCAAATATTACAGAATCGCGAAATTCCGTGTCAGTTTGATCCGTCGAGCTCGAGCGGAGGTTTGCCGAAGCGGCCGCGCAAGCCGTTGATCGCGTTTACAATGCTTGGACGACTTAACAACTTCTGTTCCAGTCGATGCTTGCCGGGAAAATCGAGCAGCATAATGCCCAGCAAAATCGTCAAGAGACCCTGCCCCGGAACGCCGGGTAGCGACAACACGATTCCGAGTGCGACCAGCAACGCGCCGGCTATGTTCTTGCCGATTACGGCGGCTACTCGCAGTGCCGGATGATGCCCTTCCAGGATCTTTTTCCTATGAGACTTGCTGAAGTGATCCGCGGGAAGTTTGACGAGAATAATTGACACGATGGCCAGATTGATGAGAAACGACGCCACAAAGAGCGCCGCACCAATCAATATGCTGTTCCAGGAAACGGCTAGTGTCAGGTCAGGCATCGGGCGCGAGCTTTAAGAAGTGATTTGAGTAAATCGTCAACGATCTGTTTTGCCGGACCTTCGAGTTGCAATTGAGGATTCTCGGCGACCTCCCAAAATTCGTCGAGACCGCGCCCACCGGCGCGTTCGAGTGCGAGTGCTTGAACGAGTAAGTCGATCACGTCGGCTGCTTTAACGAGCCGGGCTTCGAGAGTGTTCCGCTCTTCATACTCGTGATAGAGACTTGTATAGACCTCATTGTCGTTCGTCAAATCGCGAAAGGCAGCGGTCTCGGCCTGCTTTCTGACTTCAGCACCAAAATATATCGTGGCCGTGCGCGGCATGTCGCCGACGCGGGCTTCGGCCCAATCATGAAGCAACGAGATGCGCAGGATCTTTTCAACGTCTATTGTGACGCCCTGCGCGATCAGTTTATCGGCGAGCAACATTGCCGTCACGCTCACGCCAAACGAATGGGCGGCCACGGATTCGGTACCGTTTGCAAAACCGCGCAACGTCCAGCCCGTGCGGTCCAGACCTTTTAGCCGTTGCAATTCGATCAGCGTGTTAAGCATTAAACACTCAAGCGCTCCGTCGGAAGCATCTGTTTTTCTCCCGACGAAGCGTCTGAAATCCAAGATCCTGCGAAGCTACCTGCAAGCAGCGTGCTCGCAGCCACAAGCTATTTCGGTAACGCCTGAATCTTCGGCGTTCTCACAGTACTCGCTACAGTAATCACTATCGCGTTCTGCCATGCATTGGCAAATTCCATGTTCGCACTTTTTATTATCTGCCATTCTTCACCCCCTGCTTTCTCGATCCCTTTGATTTATTCTCACTGACGCAATGCTAGCAACTAAGGAGCCGCGCGAACAACAACCGTGCGGCGTCTTTCACCCAACGTCAGCACCAATGGCTTGTCCAACTGAATCGGGTGCTCCTCGCCGTCGATCACGATCACCAGATTCTGCGAGGTCCGCGGCAACGTTGCAATCATCGTGCTTGGCGGAATGCTCGGCAAGAGGTTTGTAGCCACAACGCGCCAGCTCGCCGCTTCGCAACGAATTCTCAAGCCCGGCGTGTCCGTTTCGAACGACTCGTTCACGGCCAGCGCGTCCGCTTTGAATAGTCCTTCGCCGCAACGTATCCCAGCCGCGTCATAAAACGTGACCAGACCGGAAACGAACGCATAGGGGATCGAGCTGGTGTTCTTGACGACTATGCGAACGTTCGTGACCGGCGCCTCGGGCGAGCCGTTCAAAGCAGTAGTTCTCAACGTTGCCTGTAGCGCGGCGCCGCCGGCGCCGTCATTGGCAACCGCCGCTTCGCTCAACGGCACGCGCTTCTCACCAGTATCCGCAGTTGGTCCTTGCGCGTTCGCAATCCAGGCGCTGCATAAGACAACTAAGATGGCCGCTAGCTTGTTCATGACTTGTCTCCTGTGACTTTAAGCTGACAAAGAAGCGAGCGCGAACTCTACTCGCGAATCATCGCATACATCAACTGGTCGATCGTCTGGCCGTCCTTCGTCACGCTCTTTCGCAAACGGCCTTCGAAAGCATAACCAGCCTTCTCGAGCACTCGCGCCGAAGCGCCGTTCCAATCAAACACGTGCGCAAACAAACGGCAGACATCGTAATTGGAAAAGGCATAGTCCGTCACGGCAATTAACGCGTCGGTCGCGATGCCTCGTCCCCAAACTTCTTCTCCCAGCCAATAACCAATCTCCGCCGAGCGTCGGCCCACGTCGGGTTGCACAGTGAAACCGATTCCGCCCACCGCTTCGCCGGCAACGGCGATCGCAAAATTCGTTTCGGGCTTCTGACCGACGACGCAGTCGAGCCAGCGGCGCGCGTCGGCGGCATTGTAAGGATGTGGGAACCGGTCGCGCAGGTTGATCCAGACGTTACGGTTGTTGGCGTGCCGCACGATAGCCTCACGATCGCGCCACTCCCAACTCCGCACACTGCACGTTTTAAGCTTCAGCTCCACTTGTGTTTACTCTCATTCACACCCGGCTTCAGCCGGGTGTCACGCTCGCTTTTAAGAACGAGAAACCGTTTCAACGGTTTCGATCCTCGGCAAGATCGCCGCCCCGCGCGGCATGATGAATCCTGCTGATTCATCTGTGTCCTGAAGCGCCTCGGCAATTGAACGCACCGGCGTCATGCGCATCAGTTTCACTTGCTCGTCCGGCAATTCCGAAACCAGACAGATTCGAAAGCGCTCGGCCTTCGTAAGCAAGGCCCACGCCGTTTGCCCATTTACTTCATACCCATCCCGCAACCGCTCGGCGAGCGCACGCGAATCCCGAGACTCAAACCACTTCATAAAATCCGGACGGCCCAACCCGTCGCGGCACTCGGCTAGCAACACGATCGTGCCGCCATCCTTGCAGGCATAACTCGCCATGTCGAGCGCCTTGTGCGCCTGAATCAAATTGATGTCGTAAGGAAAGCCGCCGCAACTCGCAATTACGACGTCGCGCCGTTCCGGAATCTGAATCGAGTGCCGGTCCAGGTAATCCTCACACGCAGCGCGATGCGCATAACGCCAGTCGCCGCAAAACAACTTCACCGCGCTTTTCGTCTGGTCAACGATCGTGTTGACACCAAACGCCGGCTCGACTAACTCTGCGATGCGTTCGCATTCCTCGTGTACCGCATTGCCGTGGAGCAGCCCGGTCCCGACACCCACTCTGCGCGCGCCGGTTTCGAAATCCAACGCGAGCATGTGCGTAGCTTTGATCGTCTCCGCCGACGCGAGACCCGGACAGATTGACTTGCGGCCGCCAGTGAATCCCGCGAAGTAATGGTAGTTAACTCCACCCGTGAGAATCACGCGCGAATAGCGTTGCAACGCGCTGCTCAGCTCGACCTCAACACCGCTCTCCGTCGCGCCGAACGAGATCAACTTCGACGGATCGTAAGCATCGTGCTGAAGCACCTGAAGACGCTGCACGATAAACGGCGTCAACAGCTCGAGTTTCTCCTGCTCCGTCACCGGGCGGTGAATTCCGGTCGCGAAGATAGTGGCCATTTGCGCGGGAGAAACACCGATTTGCACCAGACGCCGCACCAGTAGATTAACCACCTGCGCGCTCGCCGTCGGACGCGTCGCATCCGAGACGACAATCAACACGGAATCGTCGTTGTTTACGATTTCATCGAGCGGCGGCGAATGAATCGGCGCGTCGAGTGCGGCGCCTATCTCAAAATCCGTGAGAGGCTTTTCTGAAGTTGCGGTGTCGGAAATTATCGAGAACTGACCTGCATCAAAACTGAACTTAACTACATCGCGTCCGTAAGGAAGTTGAACCTCGTTCATCACATCATAGACCAAAGTCGATCAGCGCTCTTTCGATGACATGCAGCGCGGCGAAATCCGAATCGCCCGCCGTGCGCGCTTCCGCGAGCCACTTGCGCAGTTGTCGCGCTTCTTCCATCGAGCTGATGCGGCAAGCGCCAGTCAGCGCGAGTGTCACCAGCGCATCAGGCGCGCCGTGAGTGACGAGCGCAGCTTGCAACGCCGCCTGCTCGCGTAGATCGAGCGTCAGCAAAAGACTCAGTTCCATCCCGCGCTAATTTCTTCGCGAACGAAAACACGCGGTGCCCGCGTGACAAAAGTGAAACGTCTCGTCTTCGAAATCCGAAGTCTCCATCTGAATCGTCAGATGGTCGACCCCAAACCGATCGTGCAGCTTCGTGCGCAACTCCCGCAACAACACCGCCTGCGAAATGCTATCAGCGTGAATCACGTGCGCGCTCAACGCCTCACGTCCGGACGTGATGGTCCAAACGTGCAGGTCGTGAACATCGGAAACGCCCGCGGTCGCAAGGATCTCGTCCTCAACCGCCGCCAGATTGATGTGCGCCGGCGTGCCCTCGAGGAGCACGTTGGTCGATTCGCGGATCAAGCGCACCGAGCCCCAGATAATCAGGATACTGATAAACACGCTGAACACGGCGTCCGCCGCATACCAGCCAAACAACAACATGCAAACGCCGGCGAGAATCGCGGCCACCGAACCGAGCGCATCACCCACCACGTGCATCCACGCGCCGCGAATGTTGAGATCGATTTCATTGCGGCCGTGCAGTATCCACGCGCAGATCAAGTTAACAATCAGACCACCGGCGGCCACGGCGATCATCGGCCCGCTCTTGACCACCGGAGGCTCCAGCCAGCGTTTGTAAGCTCCGTAAAAAATGAAAAGCGAAATGACGACGAGGGCGACGCCGTTTACCAACGCCGCGATTATCTCCAGCCGGTAATAGCCGAATGTTTTTTTAGAAGTGGCCGGACGCGATCCGAACCAGACGGCGGTCAACGCCAGGGCGAGAGCAGCGACGTCGGTGAACATGTGGCCCGCGTCGGCGAGCAACGCCAGCGATCCGGTCCACCACGCGCCAATCGCTTCGGCGATCATGTAGAACAGCGTCAGAGATAGCACCAGACTCAACCGCCGCCAGTTGTCAGACGAACGGTGATGTCCGTGAGAGTGCTGATGCACGGAACTGTGCAGGTGATTTGCTGCCGGCGTCGCTCTCATCGCCACAAAATAATGCCAGCGACTAGAGATAACTACAACGCCGTGAGACCAGATGCCGAATAGAATTCGCGGTAGAGCTCGTTGTAGTCGCGGAGGGACACGTCCATGATGCGATCCAGATCTTCAAGATCGTTGACGTTGACGATCGCGTTCACGTTATTGAGAAAGGCCGCGTGCGCATCCATCGTGCGCAGTGAGGGCGACAGAAGTACGAAGAACAGACGCCGCCGTTGCGACGGCCGTAACACGTTCACTTCACGCACCACAAACGCCGATCCTTGCTCGGCGGGATCAAACTGCGGGTCGAGTAACACCAGGTCCATCTGCTTCGAACGCATCGTTTCGACCGCCTGGCGCGTGTCTTCAGCCACAAAAACCTGGTAGTCGCTCTCACTCAGCTTCTTCGCGACGAGATCGCGCAGAAGTTCGGCCGAACAGACCAATGCTTTACGTTTGTCCCACGCCGGACGGCTTCCGGGGTTCTCATTTGCCCGGCTCGCACCATTCGCCAGCAATTCCGCGAGCATCTGCAGTGCGTCATTGGAAGCGATCGCCGGTTGTGGATTCACCGGTTCGTAAGCGCGCGCGGTTGCTTGTTCAAAACGCGGGTGATCGGTCGAAGGTGATCCACCGACTGCCAACGCGCTCTGCTCCAGCGCCGGACTGGCGCCACTCGAACTGATCGTGCTGTTGCACTTGGGACAACGAACGTTGAACGGACGATTGGGCGACTTCTCCTGGTCCACCTGAAGACGCGTCGAACATTTCGGACAGACGATGATCATGACAAGCGTGTTATTCAATCATGCCGAGCATGGAGCCGGCGTCGGAAAAGGAGTTGGCAGGCATTTGGTCGACTTCGCGACGGATAAAATCTTCCGCGGCGGTCATGCCCTTGAGGGACAGGAGCAAATTGTTCTGGTTCGTCGCGAACGCGAGGCCGTCTTCGAGCGACACGACGTTTGATTCTATCAGTCCCTTGATGACCGCGTCGAAGTCCTGCATGCCGTCAAGCTTGCCGTCGCGCATCGCGTCGAGCAGCGACTTGCCTTCGACTTCGCCGTCTTCGATGTACTCGCGCGTACGCGGGCTCGACCGCAAAATCTCGACAGCCGCGATGCGTCCCGAGCCGTCGGCTTTTGGAATCAAACGCTGCGAAATGATGTAACGGAACGTTTGCGCAAGACGCGTTCTAATGACTTGTTCTTCGTTCTTCGGATAAAGACCGATGATGCGATCGACAGTCTTTGAAGCGTCGATCGTGTGCAGCGTTGAAAGCACGAGGTGTCCGGTCTCGGCTGCTTCCAAAGCGATCTCCGTCGTTTCGAAGTCTCGCATCTCGCCGATCAGAATGACCTTGGGCGCCTGGCGCAAGGTGGCACGCAGAGCCGACGGAAAGTCGCGCGTGTCGTGACCGACTTCGCGTTGATTGATGGTCGAGCGCTTGTGCAGATGTAGATACTCGATCGGGTCCTCGATCGTGACGATGTGGTACTGCTTCTTCTCGTTAACGATGTCGATGATTGAGGCTTGGGTCGAGCTCTTGCCGGAACCGGTTGGACCAGTAACCAGCACGAGCCCGTTGCGCAATTCGGCGATCTCCCCCAGGTGCGGCGGCAAGCCAAGCGATTTGAGCGTCGGAATTTCGGTCGGAATCACGCGCATTACGATCGAGTAAACGCCACGCTGTTGGAAGATATTTACGCGAAAACGAGCGCGCGACGGCAGCGAATAGCTCAGGTCCGCAGTGCCGGTGCGGGCCAGTTTTTCAGCAGCGTCGGGGTGGCCATGCATGAGCGTCATGGCGATGATTTCGGTCTGATACGGCGAGAGCTTCTGCATCCCGAGTGGCTGAACGGGAGTGAGTTTGCCGTTGATTTCGACTTGTGGCACCTGTCCGACCGAGAAGTTCAGGTCGCTGATCTTGTCGGAAACGAGCAACATTCGCTCGATTATCGGAGGTAGATCGAAGAAGCTCATTTAGCTCGGAACTCCGGAGTTTATTGCCAAAAATGATGTGTCGCCGCTGAGAGGTGAGCGGTTGCAAGCGGAGTTTCCTGGAGCCGCGCACAACCGTCGGCGATTCTCGCGCATAACGATGATAAACGCAAGAAAATAATGTTGGCCAGCGGAATAGGGGTTCCGTTTTGAGTTAAAGCTTCCGTTTTGAGTTAAAGCTTTAGCTTGTGGACGCCCGCAGCCTAAAGGCTGAACTCAGAACCTGGGGCCGGGACCAGAGTCCGCTAATCAGGGCAACTGAGTCAGCGCCGGCTCCGAACACGTCAGGCGCATTAGCCGTCGTGATGCCGCCAATCGCGACGAGCGGGAGACTGCCGATGGCGGCCTTCACTGCCCGCAAACCGTCCAGGCTAACCACGGGATCGGGGTTTTCCTTTGTGCTGGTGGCGAAGATCGGTCCGATGGCGAGGTAGTCGATCGGTAAGCCGGACACTTCCAGTGCCTGGGAAACTGAGTGAGTCGAGAAGCCGATCACCGCGTCCTCGCCAAGCAAACGTCGCGCTACGTCTGGCGGCAGGTCGTCCTGCCCGAGGTGGACGCCTGTCGCGCCGACTGCCATAGCGATATCAACGCGGTCGTTGATGATCAGTTGCACGCCGCGTTCGACCGCAATCGCGAGCGCCGCCTTTGCGGCTTTGTAGAACTGCAAAGCCGATTCGCGTTTCTCGCGAAGCTGCACGACGGTTGCGCCGCGTTCGGCAAACAACGCGACCTGATCTGCATGTGATAGTCGTGAGATTTGAGTGTCGGTGATGGGATAAACCTGCGGCAGGCGAAACGAACTGCGCATACGACTTTACTCGACCGACTCTTTCTTCTTCGGCCGCTGGTTTGCTGGTAACACGCGCTTGCGCAACCTGATCGTCTGCGGCGTCACCTCGACCAGTTCATCATCAGCAATGAACTCCAGCGCTTGTTCCAACGAGAGCTCCTTTGGCGGAACCAGGCGCATCGCTTCGTCAGCAGTCGAAGCGCGCATGTTGGTCAGCTTCTTTTCCTTGATGGCATTGACGTCGAGATCGACCGGGCGCGCGTTCTCGCCGATGATCATTCCTTCGTAAACTTTCGTGCCGGGCCGAGCGAAGAGCGTGCCGCGTTCCTGCAAGTTGAAAAGTGCGTAGGTGGTCGTGTCGCCGGTGCGATCCGCGACGAGCGAGCCCGTAGCACGGCCGCGCATCGTTCCCTGCCACTCACCCCAACGCAAAAACATCGTGTTGAGCAGACCCGTGCCTTTGGTCTCCGTCAGAAACTCGTTGCGAAAACCAATCAAGCCGCGCGACGGCGCTTCGAATTCGAGCCGCACGCGCCCGGTGCCGTGATTGATCATCTTCGTCATCTGTCCTTTGCGCCGTCCGAGCGCTTCAGTGACGACGCCGATGAACTCGTCCGGGCAATCGACCACCACCGCTTCGATCGGTTCCAGCACCTGGCCGTCGACGTTGCGCGTGATCGCTTCGGGCTTCGAGACCTGAAGCTCGTAACCCTCGCGGCGCATCATCTCGATCAGAATCGCCAGTTGCAGTTCGCCACGTCCCGACACTTTGAACTGGTCGGGTGATTCAGTGTCTTCAACTCTGATCGCTACGTTGCCGAGGATCTCTTTGTCGAGACGCTCCTTGACCTGGCGCGACGTGACGTACTTCCCATCGCGCCCGGCGAACGGCGAGTTGTTGACGCCGAAGATCATCGCGATCGTCGGTTCGTCGACGGCGATTGACGGCAACGGATGTGGATTCTCGACGGAAGTAATCGTGTCGCCGATGTTGATGTTTTCGATTCCGGCAAGCGCGACGATCTCACCAAAGCTCGCATTGTCGACTGACTCACGTTTCAGACCTTCGAACACGTAGAGCTGCGACACTTTGGTTTTGTGCGAAGTGCGATCCGGTTTCACTACCGTGATCTGATCGCCGACTTTGATCTCGCCCGAGAAGATGCGTCCGATCGCGAGCCGGCCAACGTAGTCGTTGTAGTCGAGATTCGCCACGAGCAACTGAAGCGTGTCGGCGCGGACCTCGCGCGGCGGAGGGATCGTCTCGACGATCTGATCGAACAGCGGTTGCAGGTTGTTCGAATGGTCGTCGAGCTTGCGCTTGGCCGTGCCGTCGCGCGAGACGGCATAGAGAATCGGAAACTCGATCTGCTCGTCAGTTGCGTCGAGGTCGAGAAAGAGCTCGTAGATCTCGTTCACCACTTCGTCCGGGCGCGCATCGCTGCGGTCGATCTTGTTGACCACGGCGATCGCCGGCAGTCGCGCTTCGAGCGCCTTGCGCAAAACGAAACGCGTTTGTGGCAAACAACCTTCAGCCGCATCCACCAGCAGCATTACGCCGTCGACCATCTTCAACACGCGCTCGACTTCGCCGCCGAAGTCTGCGTGTCCCGGCGTATCGACGATGTTGATCTTCACGTCGCGATAACGAACCGCGGTGTTCTTGGCCATGATGGTGATCCCGCGCTCGCGTTCGAGATCCATGGAATCCATCACGCGGTCGCGCACCTGTTCGTTTTCGCGGAAGGTGCCTGATTGGCGGAGCATGGTGTCGACGAGCGTGGTCTTACCGTGATCGACGTGCGCAATGATTGCGATGTTACGTATGTTTTTTCGTTCGGACATCAGCAGTTAAAGCAATTCACCCGTTGTTCGTTTGTCTCAGTGCTTCATAGAGCACGATACCGACCGCAGTGGCGAGATTCAAGCTGCGCACGTTGGGATTGAAGATTGGGATCTTGAGACAGTTGTCCCAATTCCGGCGCAAAAGATCTTCGGGCAAGCCGCGCGTCTCGGGTCCGAAGACGAGGCAATCGTCCGTTTGAAACGCCCAATCGGTGTAGATGCGATCGGCTTTCGTGGTGAGATAAACGAAACGCGCGTTGGGCAATGCCTGATAGAGCAACTCGAGATTCACGTGACGTGAGAGTTGCACGTGAGGCCAATAATCGAGACCGGCGCGGCGCACGGCCCGGTCGTCCATGCGAAATCCCGTGACGCCGACAATGTGCAGGGGAACATTGGTCGCGGCGCATAACCGCGCGATGTTACCGGTGTTGGGTGGAATTTCGGGTTCTACCAGAGCAACTGAGATCATACGGTTGATATCAACGGCGCGCAGGCGGCCCGCCCGCAACTTAACGCCGCGCTGAGTGGGGCCCTTTGCGGACGAGCCGTCCGCGCTCCGCTTATGCGAAAGCGCATAAGCGGCGTTTCATTCTGTGTTATCGTAGTTACGCCCGCCCTCACTCGATTATCTTCAGCGAGTCGAGTTATGCAACCAATACAAATAAAGTTTACCCAAACAGAAGCAGAATACCTCGCCGCCACGCGGTTACTCCTGATCGGTCAAAAGGTCCTCCTGATACGGATGATCGTCTTTCTGGCGCTGGTCATCCTGGGCGTCATGATGATGTTGCTGTTTACCGACTTTCCGTTTCCGCTGTGGGCGGCGGTGCTGCTCGGTGCGCTCATCGCCGGCGGGTTTGCCTACATGGGGTTGGTCGACGCACCGCGAAGGTTTTTCCGCAAGGATCCAAAAATGCGCGATGAATTTACGCTGACGTTCTCAGAAGAGGGCGTAGCGGTCAAGACTGCCCAGATCGATTCGAAACTGGCGTGGAGCTTGTACAAGAGCGTACTGGAAAACAAGTCGTTGTACATTCTCATGTACAACGAGCCCGCGCGATTGACGATGACTGTGGTACCGAAGCGAGTATTTCGTAGTGCGAATGAAGAAATGGAATTCAGAAGCTTAGTGCACCGGCAAGTCGATCAGAGTCTCGCGCTGACTAACGACAGCATCAACGATCAAACTTACGCATACGTCCCATCAAAGTTGGAGCCACCTGACTGGCGCTAACGGACAACTCGCGAGTAACAACAAAAAGAAACGACGAGCTTCGCTTGAAGGTCTCGTCGTTTCTTTCGTAAGGCCCCGTGGGCCTCAGATGTTTGTGTGCGCCAGTGGAAGGTTCGTGCTGTGACCTGCTGGTTCGGGTTATCTCTTCTTTGCGGCTTTCTTCGTGCCCTTCTTCGCGGCCTTCTTGGTTCCGCCCTTTTTCGCTGCTTTCTTTCCACCTTTTTTAGTTGCCATAGCTCTATGTGCTCCTTCTTTCGAGATTAGTTTTTGTTTCTTCCTGACCACAAGATACTGTGCTTACTTCTGTCTTGTGGGCTAGAGTAAACGGCGCACAACATCTTGCTATATAAACGCAAATATCTCCAATGTCAATAACTTATTACTCGATCACTAAAATATTTTTTCGCGTGTTGAGTGTGCGTTGAGCGCGTGTTGAAGCAGGCCATCGCGCGATCGATGAGCGTCGCGATCGATCGATCGCTTCACTCGATCACATGCTGAGTGATGGTCCAAGTCAGCAACGCGAGTGCAAGTGATAAGAGTGTAAGAAGAGATCTAAAACGTGCGGGTGGTCCAACTCTAGTTACGGAACAACGGAGTGAAGATCCATTGATCGTGACGCTCGATGCCGTAGTAGGTAATCACTGAATCATTCTTACTCCGGCTCGCCACACCGATGAATGGACCACTGGAAACATCGTCCGCAGCGGATGGGTTGCTCTGCCCGGGGCGTGTGCCGAAGTTAGTGGCGCTGGCTAGCGCAGGAACTGCTAACTGCTGTAATTGCACAAGTTGTCCATCGCGTGGTTGAGGAATGAAGTTACCGGTGTAGAACAAGATGGATTGCTGAAACTCCATCAATGCTTGCGTGCGAGGTCGAACGAAACGCCATTCACCATCGAGTGTTAACGGATCGCGCGCGGCTGATGCGCGAAGGATCTGCAGACTCTTCGATCCACCTGGCTTCGGCAATCCATCAAGCAACTCTTCCATCGAAGATGGTAATGCTTGTTCACCAGGCCGCTGTCTTACCTGCGACGTGTAGATGTAATACTGACGAATTGCATCGGCGACTTGCTCGCCGCGAAAGATCGCTTCCTTCTCTCTCTCACGCTGTGCTTGTTGCTGCACTCGAGGAGCTAACGCCATGGCGAACAAAGCGAGAACAGTCATCAACGCGAGCAACGCGACGAGGGTGTATCCGCCCTCGGATCTTCGCTTCGCGCTCAGATCGGCGAGAGAGAGTCGCGGCGAGCGCACGAAGCTCGACCCGCATATATTGTGGTCGGTCATTGCCTCAAGGTTCATCATCTTCAGACTCAACTCGCGGCGTCGGACGCGTCAAAGGATTGCCTAAACTCTTGTCACCCTCGGTCATCGAGAGCTTGTGTGGAATCTTCAGACTTGTGTCCATCATCACCAGCTCTTTGTCCGAGATACTGGTGACACGAAACCTTCCGCTCAACAAGTCACCACGATGCACGTTCATGATGTTCTTGTTGCTCTTGTCCTGAACGATCGCGACGTCGTCCACTCGGTTGTTCGGACTGATGATGCCGACGTAGAGATAGTTGGGAACAGGCGGCGCCGCCACACTCATCATGACGGTCTGCGAGAAAAGACTGTTGTCCGCATTGCGCACGATGATGTTGCGTGAACCCGGTGCGGCAATCAGCGCCGCCTCAACGTTCGCCGCGAGTTGCTGCGGGCTGATGTAAGTAGTTTGCAGCTCTCGCTGGTCAAAATAGATCTTCGTCGCGGGCGTAAACTTGTCGCCTGCAACCTCCAGTTTGAAGGATGCGCTACGCGCGTAGACGTTCGACGGAGAAATTGAAGCGAGCAGTATCGGTGGAGGCGGAGGCGGCGATGGCGTCGCTTGCTGAATAACCGGCGACGGCTTCGGCGGCGGCACGTAGTAAGCGAAGATGTTTCGCCGGGCTTCCGGTGCGTTATAAGAAGACGGCTCGTAGACGATCGGCGCAAACAGCGCGGCGGTGGCCACCTCGGGCGATACGGGTTGAGCGGGCTGCTGTGTTCCCGTTCCCGGCCGCGGCGGCGTGGTTCGCGCGGGCGTCGGCGTGGCCGAAGCGCGCGGCGTGTTTGAATTACTGCTGCCGCCGAACCCGAAGAACACCCACCATAAAATAATTAGAGAGACAAACCCCAGGGCGGCCGCCACAATCAACTTCTTCTTCTCGCCGGGTTTGGTTAGATCAATTGCTTGCATTGCACTTATTCCTGAGGCTGGGCGTTAGTGTAGGCTGCGTTGTCGCGCTGGAAGTAGGTCGCCAGATTCAATTGCAGACTGATCAATGTGCCACCCGGGCTGGAAGCGGATTCATCAGCCGAAGCGGGCGAGCTGTTATCGTTGGCGCGTTGCAATTCCACCTGATTGATAACGACGAACTGTTTGCTGCGCTCGATGTCGCGGATGAAACGGCGAATGTCCTGATACTGTCCCTCGACCGTAACCATCACCGCGATGCCGGGATAAAAACTCTGCCACTTGGTGATGATTGACTTACCCCCAACGGCTGTTTTTGTTCCGGTCGCATCGAGCGGCGTATAGGTGGGACCGGAGGTATTGCGCAGATTGTTCTTGACGATTATCTGATTGAGCTCGTCATAAAAATCCAGACGTCCCTCATCAGCTCGCAGTAAGTGCCCCGTCTCAAACTCACCCAGACTCGCCGCGATCTTATCGACCTGCTCTTGTGTAGTCTGCTCTTTGTTGACTACGCCCGTGAGCGTTTGCAGATTGGTTTGCAGCCGCGCCTTATCTTCGCCGAGCGAAGACACACGCGAACGCGCCGGCACCAGGAAATAAAGATAACTGAGCAGGACGAGCAGCAGCACCAGACAACTGCCGGCTAACGCAGCCACTTCCGCGATGCCAAACATCTTGCCGCGGCGAGACTGGATGAACGTGCTGACGCGCTGCTTGTATTGCGATCGAGGTGCGGTGTTCAGTTCGGCGCTCATCTCGACACCTCGCTTTCAGTCACTTCAGCAACGTTCTCATTCGAATAGCTCGCTCGCGGGCGGTAGACGACGTACAACTCATACTCCGTTCCGGCTTCGCCACGCCCCTTCTGAAGTGTTTGCCCGCGCAGTTCCGGCTGGAAGATTCCCTGCTCGTGCATCGCCGAGATCATGTCGGTGATCGTGGAAGGGTTCTTCGTAAACACCGCCAGCTCGAGCTCCGCGACAGTCTGACCGCCCTGGGTGGTCACGTCACGCACGGAGATTCGCGACACTCGCACGTTCGACGGCAGGAAGTTTTCGAGGTCGGCGAGTAATCTCGACCAGGCAAACTTTCTGCGGTCGACCAACTGATGCGCCGCTGGAACAGCCTGCTGTTGTTCGGGAGTGAGCTGGTTCTTAACGGCTTCGGCGTTTTTCAGGAGACCCTGCTCCTGTTGCCGCAGATTGTTGATATCCAACTGCAAGGCTTGCGCCTGGCCGTTGGCGATAGTTGTCAGCCGTACTACCACTACAAGCCCGATAACCGAGACAAACAGAATGATAGCCGTAAGCGCCCACGGTAGCAGGCGATTACTGAATGGTTTGGACGCCAGATTTAAATCACTATTCACGGCGAAAAAGGATACACGGCTCGTTGAAGTAATCGCAAATGAGGTCATGGGAACGCTTACACGTCGATGACCTCGATTTGTTGCAAAAGGGTGCCACAAAGAGGCACAAGAAGCACAAAAGCAGTAACAAAGCGCCAACTGCCTCTTTGTGGCAGGTCAATCACGTCTCGGCCGCAGCGGGCCTTCGTTGAGTGCCAGCGTGTGACGATACGCGCAGGTCACGTTGCGCCCGTTTCGTTTGGCGCGGTAAAGCGCCGAGTCGGCGAGTTCCACCAGCCTGATCGGGTCGCGGTCGTCGTCGGGGAAGCAGGCCACGCCGATACTCACCGTCAGATGAAAGCGCGCCGCACTTGGATGCGCGGCATCGGGGGTGGCCGAAAATATCGCCTGTTCGATGCCGCGGCGCACGCGTTCAGCCGCAACCAATCCCTGCAGGTAGTCAGCGTCGAGCATAAACGCGGCAAACTCCTCGCCGCCAAAACGCGCGGCCACGTCGCCCGAGCGCAAGGCTGTCTTGATGATCACGCCCACGTCCTGCAAGGTCCGATTGCCCACCATGTGACCGTAGTTGTCGTTGACAGATTTGAAGTGATCGAGATCCATCATCAGGACGCAGAACGGATGTGAAAGCTCTTCGGCGCGCGCTGCTTCGCGTCTAAGTTCAGTGAAGAACGACTTGCTGGACAACAGACCGGTCAACTCGTCGTGACCAAGGAGCCGATGAATCTGCTGTTGAAACGCGCGATCGATTTCGTCGAGTAGCTCAAACCGGAAGAGTTGGTTGCCGATGAGTATCTTGTCGCCGTGGTTCAATACGGCTTCGGTAACACGACGGCCGTTTACCCGCGTGCCGTTCGTGGAATTGAGATCCTTGACCTTGAATACCGTCGTACCTGAATTGGGATCGATTTCCGTGGTGACACACGCGTGCAACCGCGAAGCTTTCCCGTCGTTCAAACGCACGTGCACATCGATCCCTCTGCCGAGTGTGACTTCGGGAAGTTCGAGCGGGATGGGCGTGGCGAGCAGTTCTCCGCCCAGCGCGACAAGCACGGGCCGGCGCTCGGTGATGCGGGAATGTTCAGCGCCTGAAATCTCTCCGACCTGGGTCGGCGAATCGGTATCGTGGTAGCCACCTGTCATGTGTTCGCTTGTGGGCCTTATCCCTTCCCCCTATAATTGCCCAACCCTGTTTACTCTGACAACCCTGCTGGTATCAGTCATGGAAGTACAGACATCGCAAAAATCGGCTATCGAGACCTGTTGCGACGAGGTCGAAACGGGCACCGTCGAACGCGTGGCGGTGGCCAGTTTGCCCACCGAATGGGGCGACTTCCGAATCGCCGCCTATCGCTCGCTGACCACTAACGAGGAGTTTGTGGTCCTATTTAAAGGCGAAATGCAGCGCGATGTGCCGACGCTCGTCCGGATTCATTCGCAGTGTTTGACCGGCGACGTCTTTGGTTCGACCAAGTGTGACTGCGGGCGCCAGTTACACCAGACGATGCAGATGATCAACCAGGAGGGCCGTGGCGCAATCGTCTACCAGCAACAGGAAGGACGCGGCATCGGCATCGTCAACAAAATTCGCGCTTACGCGCTTCAGGACCAGGGCGCCGATACCGTCGAAGCGAATGTGAGGCTCGGGCTGGAAGTCGATTTGCGCGACTACAAACAGTGCGCGGAGATCCTCTACGACCTCGGTTTGTGCAAGGTGAAAGTGATCTCTAATAACCCACTAAAACTACGCGCGCTCGAAGAGTCGGGATTACAAATCGTCGAGCGCGTGTCGATTGAGGTGGACTCCTCGGAAGACGCTGCCGGTTACCTGCGCACCAAGAAAGAAAAGCTTGGTCACCTGCTGGATCTGAAACGCAGCTAATTACTGCTTACTTCTCAAATCCTTGATCGTTCCCTTGATCCGTTCCGCATCCGGCGCCTTCGGATCGAGTTTCAAATACTTCTCCAATTCATCAGCCGCCTCGGCGTTCTTCTTGGCGCTCAGGTAGAGCCCGCCGAGATAGCGGTGCGCGAGCGCGATATTCTCGCCGCCATTCGCAACGGTCGCCTCAAACTCGGGTAACGCTTCATTATGCCGCTTCAAGCCAACGAGGGTCAGGCCGAGGTAGTAGTGGGCCATTGGACCAGAAGCCTTCAACTCGAGCGCTTTGCGCAGATGAGTTTCGGCGTCTTCAAACTTCTTCTGGGTGTAGCGCGCGATGCCGAGATTGAGGTGGGCCGCCGGGTCCGCCGGTTTGAGTTTCAGCAGCGCTTCGTAAGTCTCGGCGGCTTTGTCCATCTCATTGAGCTTCATGTACTGGGCGCCGAGATCGCTGAGCGCCAACGGAAAGTTTGGGTGAGCCGCGACAGCGTCACTGAAAAACTGGGCCGCTGCTTTGCTGTCGTTTTTCTTCGCCGCTGCCGTACCCTTCTGATAAAGGGTCAGCGCCTTCTCCGGTATGCCGGCAAACGCGGGATTGGAGGCGTCAACTTTAAGGTGCAGTTGAATGGCGACCTGCGTTAGGCGTCCCCGGGATTCGGAGGAGATGACTACCGGTTCACGGGCCTTTTCATACTGATTGCCAGCATCCACAACCACGGTGTAGTTGCCGGGCTCGAGTCCATTGAAACGAAACACTCCGTCCTGATCTGTGGCAGTGGACGACGACGAGCCAAACGAGCTCGTGCTCTCCAAATTGACTTTTACCGTACCGGTAGTCTGTCCGGAAGGGAAATGAACACGTCCCTGGATCATGTTGTTGCCGCTACCGGTGGTCGGGCCGCGTGAACTGCCGGGTAACACTCCCTGGGAGTAGACCGGGAACGAGGCTGCCAATGCAAAGCAAATAACGAGAGCAAGTCTGAAAAAGGAAAAATGGGCGAATGGGTTACTGCTGGTCATGAAGACTGGGTCCTTTCTATATTAAGCTACTAAGGAGTGCGACTGCGGAGGTCTTTGATTGTAGCACGCACTCGCTCGGCGTCCTGGGCATTGGGCGTCAACTTCAGGTAGGTTTCCAGCGCTTCGGCTGCCTTCGGATACTCCTCTTTCTTCCAGTAAATACCACCGAGGTAATACTGTGCCATGGCCAACTGATTACCACTGCCTTCGACAGCGAGCAACAACTCCTTCTCGGCTTCGTCATAGCGATTGAGACGAACCAAACACAAGCCGAGATACATGTGTCCCGTCGGCAACGAAGAATTACGCTTCAACGCCTCACGCAATTGCTCCTCAGCTTCGGGAAACTTCTTTGCTTCAAGCAAAGCGATCCCCAGGTTTAGCCGCGGACCGTAAGCTTCAGGCTTGAGTTTCACGGCTTCCTTAAGCGTCTCGATCGCTTTGTCTTTGAAACCGAGCTTCAGGTACTGCACGCCGAGTTCGTTGAGTGCGAGTGGAAATTTTGGGTAGAGCGCGATGGCTTGCCTGAAGCTGTCTGCCGCTTTCTCGGAATCGCCCGCGCGCGCGTGCTCCAATCCTTTTTCAAACGCGGTGCGAGCCTTCTCAGGAACTTCAGCCAACGCCGCGTTCACCACCCCAGCTTTGACCGTCGCCCCGCGCTTCTCTTGCAGGTGAACCATCACGGTGTAGCGGCGTGGGGTCGATGGCAAGCGCACGCCATCGCGCGATAGGTTGAGGTCCGTATCGATATAAACACTGTCGCGCGCAACCTCATAATCATCGCCTGCATTAACGACTACCGTGTAATTGCCTGGTGCTAATGCATTAAAGACAAAGGAGCCGCTGCTATCAGGAATAACCGTGATCTCGCCGCCATCTCTCGGCTGCAGTCTCACGATCATCGTTCCTTCAGCTCGCCGGCCTGAGGGGAAGAAGACGTAGCCCTGGATAATATGAATGCCTCCAGTCCCGGTGGAAGCCCTGCCGCTGCCCTGTGCTGAGACCGCCACGGGCAAGAGCAACACGCACATGATTGTGAGTAGAAAATAAACTTCAGCGCGGCCGCGGCGAGACATCAGACGTGGCATTGGAAACCTCCTTGAGAATCTCTTGAGGTATGCAGATTTAACTCCTGGAAGGGACTAAGATCAAGTCCAAAATGCATGACTCTTCCGGGAGAAGCCGGTAGCTTACCTAAAGAAAAAGGGGAGAGGCGCTGGTTGGCGCCGCTCCCCATTAACCGCGAGGCTACTGCCTGAGCGGAAGCTATGTTTAGAAGGTGAACTTGGCGCCAAACCGGAACGCCGACGGAGACTGAATAAGCAGGGCCGATCCGAAGAACGGATTGGCTGTATTCGGGACACCCGCGACGCCGCTGTTGATTTCAAAGGTTTGGTCCAAAGTTACTGCACGCTGAGTGTTGAAGACGTTGAACCAATCTCCAGTCAAGCGCAGCTCTTTGCCTTCACCAACTCTAATCGGATAGTAGACACCCAGGTCCAGGTTCATCGTCGTTGGCGTTCGGTTGGAACCGATGCTGTTGACGATGTTCGGGAAGCCAGGGTCGCTAGCCGAAACAGTCGGAATGATCGCTGTTCCGCGCGGCACGCCGAAGCCTTCGTTGTTGCCATAGATCGGATGCGGAACCAGTTGGTTGAACGGCACACCTGATTGCGCATAGAAGTTACCGCTGACCAGGAGTTTCCACGGCGTGCGATAGCTGCCGTTGAATTTGAACTGGTGCGGCCGATCGTTCGGCAAACGTCCGTAAGTGTTATTGAGCAGGCTCTGAAGGTCGAACAACGAAGTGATGTTCGGGTCAGACTGTCCATTGTCGTTACGGAAGAGCCCTTCGTAGTTTCCGATCAAGCTCGAGAACACGTACGAAGCGATGAACTGGAAGTTATTCGTAAATCGCTTGTTCGCCGAGAATTCAACCGCGCGGTAGAAACGCTGAGCGCGGCCGAAGCACTGCGGAGCACGGCCGGTCGCCGGATCGCCCGCACAGGCATTTTCTTCGGTCGTTCCGGGACCGATGCGGCCCGGGTTGAAGATGAAGTAGTGGTCGCCATCGTCGAACGAACCGTCTTCGATGACATTAACCATCGCGCGATAAACGCCGCGAGCGCCAAGCACCACGTCACCACCGATTTCGTATTCCATACCACCGGTGAATTCGCGAATACTCTGCGGTTTCAGACCCAGGTCGGCCGGAGTAGCATCAGAGCCCAGATTAGTGGCTCCAGTGCTGACGCCCGGAACGATGAGTGAACCCACGGGAGCATTCAGGCGATTGACGTTGAAGTTCTTGTCGGTCTGCACGTCGCCGCCGCCTGCGCGAACGTTGACGTCCAACGGTACCGGAACTTCGATGAACTGTGCGTAATTCGCGAACACCTTGCCTTTGCCCTTACCTGTGAAATCCCAGATAAAGCCAAAACGCGGCGCCGCATTGTCGTCGAAGTTGTTGAACTTCAGGTAGGTGCTATCGTCGTTGCCGTAAGACTGCTGATAATCCCATCTGACGCCGAAGCTGAGCTGGAAGTTCCTGGCGAATTTCCAGTCGTCGCCGACGTAGAAGCTCTCAACGTTCGTGTAGGTCTCACCAACGAGTTGGAAGTCACGAACGCGAGTGGTGTTTCGAAGCAGGAACGGAGTACCGAAGGCCTGAGCCGTGCTGATGGCCGTAGCGGCCGGATTCACGGTCAAACCTAACGCTGCTAACGTCGCGCCGGGAATGGCCTGCGCACGAGCAACGCCCGCTGCACTTGGACAGGTGATTGCGCCGGTAATAACGGTGCAGACCAGCCAGTTGTTGGTGATACGCGAGCCGTTGGTTTCGTTGGCATTACCATTGGTGTTGCGCAACGGTGTACCGTCAGCATTAACTGCTCCAGGAGTGAAGCCGTACGTAACCGCCGGACCACTAGAAAGCGTGTCAATGTTGTAACGGTTCTGGCTCCACTCAAAGCCCCACTTGATCGTGTGGTTGCCACCCACGATGTTCTGCATGTGAGCGTTGAATTCGTAGCGGTTGCGGTCCTGGGTCGTGAACAGACCAAAGCCCGGACCACGTACGAAGTTACGCTGCAATGAACCACCGCGGCCGTCGACGAAATCGACAAACCCGGTGCCGCCGCCGAAGTTGACGCCGGTCTGAGTCGGCGCCAACACGCCACTACCTCTCAACACTGCGAAGTTGTCAGTGATGAGCGGCTGATCGATAGCGCGCGGGATCGTGTTGGCTCTCTGGAAGTGCAGACCGCCCGAGATCTCGGCGATGAAGTTGTTCGTGATCGTCGAGTTGAGACGGAATGCGTAATTGTGTCCGCCAGTTTCCTGACGTCCTTCGAATGCCGTGATGTCGTCGCCAAAACCGTTAACGTTGTTCAGCGCGGCCGTGGCCAAAAAGCCATCGATCTTCGTGAAGTCGCCGAAGGTCGAAACTGTGAACGTGTTACGCGTATTGACGGCCCACGTGATCTTGCCGGCATAGAACGGGATGGACACATCGTTCTCCACCGGCTCGTGGAACGTCTGTGTCAGGTAGTAATTTTTGCGTTTCTGCGGATTGAAAGCTCCGAAGAACCAGAGCTTGTCTTTCACGATTGGACCACCGATGTCGCCACCGATGTCAGCTTCGGAGAAGCCATTCGCAGCGGAACCGGTGAACGGGAAGTTCTTCACGCTCCGCACCAGACCTTTGGTCGTGCCATAGCCGAAGATGTCGCCGTGGAATTCGTTGCCACCACTCTTGGTGATGACGTTGAAAATACCGCCGGTCGATTTACCATATTCCGGACCATAAGCACCGGTTTTGATTTCAACTTCCTGCACAAACTCGAACGGAAGGTTGGCACCCGAACCGCCGAAAGCGGGGTCAGTGGTGTTCACACCGTCGAGGATGTAGTTGTTTTCCGGACCTGATGAACCGGCAACCGAAGGATCGCGATCGCGACCGGTTGCGTCACGAAGACCCGAACGGGTAACTGTCGGAGCGATCGTGTAAAGCCCCTGCACAGTACGTTGGGTCGGGAAGTTGGAAAACTGATCCGACGAAACGTTTGAACCAGTCGTCACACCACTCACGTCAACCGCAGTACCAGCAGTGTCAGTGACCGTAACGGTCGCCTGAGCGCCTGCCGGTTGAAGCTGGAGGTCAACCGTGCTGGTCTTCGAAAGATTTACTTCAACTTCATTTCTCTCAGCCTTCGCAAATCCCTTATCAGCTTCAATCGTAATTGCATACTTTCCGGGGGGAAGGTTAAGGACCCTGAAACGACCGTTGTCATCTGTCGTTGCTGTTTGGGCCGAGATCAAATTCGGACTCGTCACCTTAACAGAAACGCCAGGAACAGAAGCGCCGTTAGCGTCGGTCACCGTTCCTTCTATTGAACCTGTCGTCGAACTCTGTGCGGCTGCACTGCCTGCAAACAGGGCGAAGCACATAAGCAGTGCCGACAGGCCAAAAAACTTAAAGACATTCTTCATTTTCTGCTTTCCTTTCTTGAACTAGACAAAGGTGCTACCTCCCCTCCTGTGTGTCGAATCACCCTTTTGCTGGTAGCACCGGAAAAGAATTCCTAACGAGCGGCTTAAAAAGAGGCCTCGTCCGGCGGGTTTTTGGCAATTAGCATGCCCGCGTGCCCACTGACCCTTTTCCTGCAATATTTCACCAATTGGAGCCAAATGGACACACCGGCCTTCGCGGGTCAAATCCAAAAAAATGGGAAAATCCAGAAATTTCAACCGGCTACGCTGGTTTCCGGAGAGGGCTGTTATATAGTTAGGACCGAATGACTGAACGCATCTATCGCGATCCCGTTCACAACATAATCCGGTTGCAAACTGACTCAGACGAAGGCGACTTAATGATGCGTCTGATCGATGCCGCGGAGTTTCAACGTTTGCGCCGTATTAAACAACTTGGGCTTGGTCTATACACGTATCAAGGCGCGGAACACTCACGCTTCACTCACTCGCTCGGCGCATTTCATCTCATGACGCGCGTGCTCGATCGTTTCAGTGAGCGATATTCGATTGCTCCTGCCGATCGAGTTGCGGCGCGCGCGGCTGCGTTGCTGCACGACGTGGGCCATGGTTCGTTTTCACATGTGATGGAGAAGTTGATCGACTTTCATCACGAGCAACGCACGGTACAAGTGATCCTCGATGAGGGATCGGAGATCGGTGCGTTGTTGAAGTCTTATTCTTCTGACCTGCCACGCAACGTAGCGGCAATAATTGAAGGCACGTTTAAACCATCTGCGTTGGCCCAACTCGTATCGTCGCAGCTTGACGTCGATCGCATGGATTATCTCTTGCGCGACTCGCTGATGACCGGAGCGAAGTATGGCATCTACGATCTCGAGTGGATCATCAACGCGCTGGCGATCGATGAAGCCGCGGATCGGATCTATGTCGAAGCACGCGGTGTGTACGCCGTCGAAGAATACTTGCAGGCGCGTTACTACATGTTTCGCCAGGTCTACTTTCATCGCACGTTGCGTTCGGCGGAAGCAGCGTTGCGATCGATCATTCGACGTGCATTGCGCCTGCTCGACGAAGGAAAAGAAGTTTGGCACGCGCCCGACACGGCTTTCGAAAAAATTCTGCGCCGCGAAGACTTGTCGATTACCGAACACCTTCAGATCGACGATTCGGATTTCGTTTTTCACGTCAAGCAATGGCAGCGATCGGGTGACGAGATCCTGAGCGATCTCAGCCGGCGATTCACTGCGCGCCTTTTGTTCAAAGCCATCGATCTCGACATGCCGCTCGATCAGCAGGCGGAGTTTCTGTTGGGAGCAAGAAAGATTGTGGAGCAGGCCGGTTTCGATCCGGAGTACTACTTCGTCGAAGACCGTGCGAGCGATCTGCCATACTACAACTACTACGCTGCCGAAAAGGCGGAACCCAAAACGCACATCTACGTGGAAAGTGGTTATGCGTCGCCGCGGATCAGAGAGATCAGTGAAGTGAGCAACGTGGTCAGAGGACTGCAACAACCCTACGAACTACATCGCGTCTGTTTCCCGGCAGAGGTGAAGACTGAAGTTTACGAACTGTATCATCGCGCCGGCTCCCAAAAACGATCGGTCGAACGAACTATCGGATGAGGCGTTTAGTTTGCGCTATCTCTGTATTGTTCCTGCTCGCGGGGAACTCTTACGCGCGCACGAGCATCAGTGTATTGGACTTTGGCGCCACTGATTTTGGGAAGCTCGTGGCCGAGAAGCTTCACGCACACTTGAAAACACGGCCGGAGTTTCTCGTCGCCGATGCTGACCTGTCGCGCTCGGCAGCGAAGGGTGTTAGTTACGAAGGCTCGCTGAATCTGACGTTGAATGAAGCGCGTGATCTCGGCTCGGCGTTGGCAACTGACTTCTACCTGCTGGGCGATGCACAGCTACTGCGGCGTTCTTCGTTTGATAAACCTGTTTACTACGAATCGTATTGTTCGCTGTTTTTGGTGAGCGCGCGGACGGGACGCTTGCTGTTGTGGGAGCGCCCGAGTTTTGAAAACAACTACGCCGTTCAAGCAAGCGACCTGCTGTTGAAAGAGATCACCAATGGCGAACTAGCGAATCGTTTGCTCGTTGCGATGAAACGCGCAAGCGAAGAAGAGCGTATTCAACGCAATGTCATCCCGACGGCTTCTGCTCCGGTGATCGAAGAAGCGCCTGACGATGAAAAGACAGCCGAAGCTCAGGGTTTGCGCTTGCCACGTCCGTTTCGACGGCCGCGGCCCGAATATCCTGGCAGCGCGGCGCGTGCGGAAGTCGAAGCGACGGTCGATGTGCTGGTTGATGTAAGCGCGGATGGAGAAGTCGGCGAGGTGCAGGTTGCACGTTGGGCTGGTTTCGGACTGGACGAAGCGACGATTGCCACGGTTAAGCAAATGCACTTCTTTCCGGCAATGAGAAACGGCGCCGCGATTCCGATGCGCGTGCTGCTGCGTTACAATTTTCGCAAACCTCCCCCGAGGTAATTAATGGGTCCCTCGCGAAAGTCACTTAAAGTTCCCCTGCTTCTCCTTGCGGTTCTCTGTCTGTTCCTTTCACAACTCGCGCTGCCAGTCAGCTCCCGTGCGGCGCGGGACGACAATGCGTCGCTCGTTTCAACAAGCACACCTGAAGGACGCCTCGCAGTGTTTGATGATGTTTGGGAGACGATTCAGGATCGTTACTACGATCCACGATTCAATGGCGTCGACTGGCAGGAGAAACGCACCTCGTTTCGGCCCGCGGCACAAAAGGCGGGAAGCACGCACGAATTTTACGAGCTCATGCGGCAGATGCTGGCGTCGTTGCGCGATGCGCACACGCGTGTCTATTCGCCGGATGAAAAGTTTGACTGGTGGAATCCGCGTTTTGTGACGGTGGGTTTGGGCGTGCGCGAAATCGGAGGCGTGCCGGTTGTGGTCCAGGTTGACCCGAGCTCCGCCGCCGCAAAGACTGAAGTCCGCGTCGGGGACGTCATCGCAAGTATCGACAACTTACCGGCTGCCGAATTTATTAAGCGCCGGCTTGAGAGTCTCGGCGCGAGTGCTGACGAACGCGCGCGTTATCGAGCGATTGCCGGTCTGTTTGATGGTCCAACAGGCAGCTCTGTCAAAGTCGCCTGGACCACGCGCGAAGGCAAACAAAAGACTGCGGTGCTTCAACGTTACTGGACTCAGCGCCAGCTCGGATTTACGACACAACGAAAAGGCAAACTCGCGATCCTGCGGATCGACGCGTTCACACAAAGTCTCGCATTGGATTTTTCGCGGGCGCTCGCTTCCGCTCTCGATGGCGCCGATGGCGTTGTGCTGGATCTGCGTGGAAATGGCGGCGGTGACGCGGAGGCGATGGCTGATGTCGCATCGCTGTTTCTCGAGGATGGAATCAACCTCGGAAAGTTTGCCGACCGTTCGGGTGCATCGTTCGAGTTACAAACGTATTCCAAACGATTGTGGCGCGTGCCGCAGCTAGCGCAGATCAAGTTGCCGTTGGTCGTGTTGACCAGCGAAAGCACTTCGAGTGCAGCCGAGATCATGACGGCAGTGTTACAGGCCAAGCGCCGGGCGCGCGTGATCGGCACCGGAACCTGTGGTTGTGTTCTGGCGATCAGAAACCGGCATGCCTTGCCCGACGGTGGTCTGTTGGATGTCAGCGAATTTGACTACCGCACGGCCGCCGGCGTCCGCTTGCAAGGACTCGGCGTCACGCCCGATCAACTAACTCCTCTGACCCGCTCCGATCTCTATTCTCGCCGCGACCCCGCGCTCGAAGCCGCGAAGAGTTTTCTCGATCGACAGTAAATCCGTGTCGTAACTAATCCTCGCTTTTTACGGCCAACTAACCTCGCTTTTTACGGCCAACTCTCGCATTACTTTTAACGCCGAAGGCGTGGACTAATTTCAGCCCAGGGTTGTTGCAACCCTGGGAAACTAACATACCCTCCAATTCAACTCTGAAAGAGTTGGCAAGACTGGAACGCGCATTCGCCAACGCTTTCAGCGTTGCACTCTTTCCTATTTGTAGTTCCCAGGGTTGAAACAACCCTGGGCTATAACTCGCGAACGCTTTCAGCGTAAGATACGCGAACAGTTTCAAGGTGTTTTGAACGAATGCTCTATCTGTCGCAAGTATTAGGTCGCCCCATACGCGATCTGGAAGGGTTACGTGTGGCCACGGTGAAGGATGTGATCGTGCGTCTCGGCGAGAACGATCATCCGCCGGTCACTGGTATCGTGGCGCGCTACCGGCGGCGCGATTTCTTTCTTTCACGCTGGCGTATTACTGAGCTCAATCAACACGGCGTGCGGCTCAATTCGGATATTCTCGATCTGCGACCGTTCGTCAGAAGAGAAAGCGAAGTCCTGCTCGCGCGAGATGTGCTCGATAAACAACTGATCGATGTCGATGGCAAACGGGTGGTACGCGTTAACGACGTGCAGATCATCGACGCTGCGGGCGAGTGGCGCGTCACCGGCGCGGACGTGAGTCTGCAGGGACTGTGGCGGCGGCTTGCACCCGCGGGATTTGCCGGAACGAGAAGAACGGTTGAAGTACTCGATTGGGCTGACGTCGGTTATCTCGCGACTGACGCAGCTACAGTGCAGTTGAAGTCAAAAAGCGACAAACTCGCGCGCCTGCATCCCGTCGAGATCGCGCGTCTTGCCGAAGCGCTCTCGTATCACCACGGTTCCGAAGTCGTCGAATCACTCGACGACGAAACCGCCGCCGAAACACTCGAAGAGATGCCCGCCGAACACCAGGCGCGCATACTCGGCGACATGGACCAGGAACGCGCGGCTGACATTCTCGAATGGATGTCGCCCGACGAAGCAGCCGACGTGCTCGGCGATCTGCCCGAAGAAAAAGCCGAAGAGTTACTCGGCCTGATGGAAGACGAAGAGCAAGCCGACGTTGCCGAACTGCTTCCTTATGAAGACGACACGGCCGGCGGCTTGATGACGACCGAGTTCGTCACACTTCCGCGTGAACTGACAGTTGGCGAGGCAATCGCGCGTTTGCGCGAAATGGCCGAGACGCCAAACATGATCTACTACCTCTACGTTGTCGAGATGGAGAACTCGTGGAAGCTCTTGGGTGTCATCGCCTTGCGTAGTTTGATCCTCGCGGACCCGTCAGTGCCACTCGCAGACGTGATGCGGACGGAGTTTCAGCACGCGAGTCCGCACGAGTCTTCAAAAGAGGTCGCCCAGCGCATGGCGGAATATAACCTGCTCGCGCTTCCCGTCGTGGACGAGCCAGGAGATATACTCGGCATCATCACGGTAGACGACGCGATGGAGATCCTTTTGCCAAAGGACTGGCGGCACCGTCTGCCGAGGTTGTTTGGTTGAAACCGTAGATCGAAACGATGAAGGACGGAGAACCTCCAAGTGGCAGAACCACGAGCAGCAGTCAAAGCTGCAGGGCGCCGATTAATGCAGCGTGGCGCTCATGGTGTGCGCCGCACGGTGGCGCGCCGTCGTCGTCTGCTTATATACCTCGCAATTCTCGGTCCTGGCATGATCACCGCCAACGCCGGCAATGACGCCGGTGGCATCGCGACCTTTGCGTCGGTCGGTGCCGAGTTTGGTTATTCCCTTCTTTGGATACTCATTCCCATCACAATCAGTCTCGGAATCGTGCAGGAGATGTGCACGCGCATGGGGGCGGTCACCGGAAAAGGACTTTCCGATCTCATTCGCGAACGTTTCGGTGTGCGTTGGACCGCGCTGATCATGCTGGCGCTGTTGATAGCAAACGCTGGTGTGACTGTTTCGGAGTTCGTCGGTATTGCGGCGGCGGCGGAACTGTTTGGAATTTCGCGTTTTGTGGCAGTGCCGTTCGCGGCGATTCTGGTGTGGTGGCTGGTGGCGAAGGGTTCGTACAAAAAGGTCGAAAAAGCCTTTCTGCTAATGTCGCTCGTCTTTCTCGGCTACATCGTTTCAGCTTTTCTTGCGGGACCTGACTGGACGGCGGTCGGCGTTGGCCTAATCAAGCCGACGTTCAGACTTGAACATACGTTTATCTTCACGCTGGTAGCAGTGATCGGCACTACGATTTCACCGTACATGCAGATATACGTTCAGTCGTCCGTTGTAGATAAAGGGGTCTCGCTCGACAACTATGCCGATACCAAGAAGGATGTCTGGTTCGGCAATATCTTCTCGAGTCTAATCGTCTTTTTCATCATCGTTTCAACCGCCGCGACACTGCACAAAGCCGGCATTCAAATCTCGTCGGCGGAAGATGCCGCTAACGCGTTGCGCCCGCTCGCCGGTCGCTACGCTCAAACACTCTTCGGCATCGGGCTCTTTGGCGCTTCGATGTTGGCGGCGGGAGTCTTGCCGCTAGCCACGGCCTACTCGATCAGCGAAGCGCTCGGTTTTGAGAAAGGCGTGTCGCGCAGTTTTCGTGAAGCGCCCATTTTTCTTGGGACTTTTACGTTCCTTGTGGCCTTTGGCGCGGCGATCGCCGTGATTCCGAACCTACCTCTGATACGCGTGTTGCTGGTCACACAGGTGATAAACGGGCTCCTGCTCCCGATCGTCCTCTTTGCCATTCTGCGGCTGGTTAACAACCGCGAACTGATGGGCACACACGTAAATGGACCACTCTACAACATTGCTGCGTGGCTCACCGCCATCCTCGTGACCGTCGTGTCGCTTCTTTATCTCCTGATGAGTTTTTTCCCGGGCCTCGTGCGTTTGTGATAAAAATAGGCGCCGTGTCGCGCCCTCGTTTCACAAACAAGGTCATCATCTTCCTTGCCGCCTGGGTCGTAGCCCTGCTGGCGATGTACTTGTTCTGGTCGTTTCAAGACGGCGTCAAAGCCCTGCTTCACCAACGCATGGGCACGAGCCCGTCGCCTTCCGCGGACACAATCATCAGCGCGGTCAAGTTAGTCCTTATCGGTATCACTACGTACCTCTTTGTCCGCGCGCTTAACTTTCTCTTCTTCGGACTCGCGTTTCGTCTCAAACGTATCGACGCGCCGACGCTGATCCGCAACATCTTCACGATCGTCGCCTTCACGATCCTTTTCCTGATTGCGTTCACGTTTATCTTCCCGGACGTCAATCTCGGCGCGCTCTTTACGACCTCGGCGATCTTCGGCGTGATCCTCGGTCTTGCGCTCCAGGACACACTGGGCAACTTCTTCGCGGGCATCTCGCTACAGGCCGATCGGCCGTTTCAGGTGGGCGATGTGATTGTCGTCGGCGCGCAACGCCACACGGGAGTGGTCGAGGAGATCAGTTGGCGCGCAATCAAGATTCGCACGTTCACAAACCACGTCGTGCTGATTGCCAACAGCAACGCGGCCCGCGAGCCGATCGAGGTCTGTCCGCGCGAAAACCTGAACGCCCGGCTTGTCCTCTTTAATACGCTTTACACTGATTCGCCCGCGAAAACGATCCACGTCGTACGCGAGGCGGTGCGCGAAGCCGAGAACGTCTCGACAAAGGTCTCGCCCATCGTTCGGATCAGAGGTCTCGGAGACAACGGCGTCGATTACGAAGTGAAGTACTGGCTCGAAGACTACGCCAAGTACAACGACACCGATGCGCTCGTGCGACAACGAATCTGGTATGCCTTCCGCCGCGCCGGGTTGAACTTCGCGTACCCGACGCGAACGCTTTTTGTCGAGCGTCACAGTCCCCTGGCTCAGCGGGATGGCGGAGCGCTTGTCGAGCGGTTGTCGGCCGTGGATATCTTTGCGCCGCTGTCGGTCGAGGAAACTGGAATGCTGGCGCAGGCAGCCGTGCGGCACGTCTTCGCGCCCGGCGAGATGGTCATTCGCGCGGGGGATCCGGGATCGTCGATGTTTGTGGTTCACAACGGACGGGTGCGGGTGCAGGTCAACGACAACGGCCGCCCACGGACGGTAGCGACCCTCAACGAAGGCGACTTCTTTGGCGAGATGGCCTTATTTACAGGCGAACCGCGGACAGCCAACGTGGTCGCGCTCGAAGAAACGGAAGTCCTCGAAATCGGGCACTCGGCGATGAAGCAGGTGTTCGAAACGAACCCCGACCTGGTCGAATCCCTCAGTTTTATCATCGCCGAGCGCCGCCAGGGACTGGCATCCCACGCCGACTCGACCGCCCCCGCAAGCGACTCCTCAGCCGGTCTTCTTTCCGCAATTAAGCGTTTCTTCGGCCTTTCTCAGTAAAGAATCTCAGCCTGAAGTGGCGGTACAATCCTCCTAAACTGAGGTCTTTGACATGCTTGACAAGAACACACTCAACCTTTATTATGCCGCTACGCTCAGCTAGGTTAGTCACACCGGTAGAGGTTGAGCCACCCAAACAAGGAATTACTTTAAGGAGGAGTTTTTCAGTTATGACCATCGTTCGTTACGACCCGTTTCGTGACCTGCGGACGTTGCAGGAAGAAGTAAACCGCCTGTTCTCGACCAATTTTACCCGCGCTTTCGGCGATGAAGGCATCGGACGCGGCGCCTGGGCGCCCAGCGTCGATATCTATGAAAACAAGGACCAGATCGTGCTCGAGGCCGAACTGCCGGGCATGAAACAGGAAGATTTCGACCTGTCGATCGAGAACAACGTGATCACGCTGCGTGGCGAGCGAAAGTTTGAGAAGACGGAAGACACGGACAACTACCATCGAGTGGAACGCTCGTATGGTTCGTTCACCCGATCTTTCACTTTGCCGCAGACGGTTTCCGTTGAAGGCGCGACTGCCGAGTACAGCAACGGCGTACTGCGCGTGACGCTGCCGAAGCGCGAGGAAACCAAGGCTCGCCGTATCGATGTGAAGGGCATGGAGACCGGTTCTCCGAAGACGATCGACACCACCCAAACCGGCAAGAGCAAAGAAGCGTCTGCCGGACGGTAAGGCACATTGCCAATTTCCGATTGTCGATTGCCGATTTTTCAGGGCAATCGACATCGCTTTTAAAGCAATTGGCAATCGGCAATCGGAAATGGAAATTGAGGCGGTATGCGTTTAGACAAATTCACCCTGCGCGGACAGGAAGCAATCCAGTCAGCCATCGAATTGGCTGAAAAAAATCAGCACCAACAGGTCGAACCGGAGCACCTGCTGATCGCGATGCTCGAACAACCTGAAGGTATTGTTAGACCAGTACTCGGAAAACTCGGCGCGAACGTCGCGGTCATCCTCAACGACACGCAGGCGGCCGTCGCACGCTTTCCGCGCGTGCAAGGCGGGCAACAGTATTTCAGTCCACGGCTGAGTCAGATCTTTACCGCTTCGCAGCAGCAGGCGGACAAGATGCAGGACGAGTTTATTTCGACCGAGCATCTGCTGCTGGCCATCGTCGACGAGAAAGACGGCGAGGCAGGAAAGATCCTGCGCCAGCACGGCGTCAAAAAAGACGATCTGTTCAAGGTGATCGAACAGATGCGCGGTGGCACACGCATCACCGATCAGAACGCCGAACAGAACTACCAGGCGCTTTCAAAATACGCGCGCGATCTGACTGAAGCCGCACGCAAAGGAAAACTCGATCCCGTAATCGGCCGCGACGACGAAATCCGGCGCACCATTCAGGTGCTCTCGCGGCGCACCAAAAACAATCCGGTATTAATTGGTGAACCTGGCGTCGGCAAGACGGCGATCGTCGAAGGCCTCGCGCAACGAATCGTTTCGGGCGACGTGCCTGAAACACTGCGGAACAAGCGGCTCGTGGCGCTCGATCTCGGATCTATGCTCGCCGGCGCGAAGTACCGCGGCGAGTTTGAAGATCGTCTCAAGGCAGTTTTGAAAGAGATCGAGAACGCGCAGGGACAGATCATTCTCTTCATCGACGAACTGCACACGCTCGTCGGCGCGGGCGCTGCTGAAGGCGCGATCGACGCGTCGAACATGTTGAAGCCGGCGCTGGCTCGCGGCGAACTTCGCTGCGTCGGCGCTACCACGCTCAACGAATACAAGAAACACATCGAAAAGGACGCGGCACTCGAGCGTCGTTTTCAGGTCGTCTACGTAGGCGAGCCGACGGTGGAAGACACGATCGCGATCCTGCGCGGCTTGAAAGAGCGTTACGAAGTCCATCACGGCGTGCGCATCAAGGATTCCGCGATAGTCGCTGCCGCAACGCTTTCAAATCGTTACATCACGGATCGTTTCCTGCCCGACAAAGCGATCGACCTAATCGACGAAGCCGCCTCTCGGCTACGCATCGAGATCGACTCGCTGCCGCAGGAGATCGACCAACTCGAACGCGAGATCATTCAGCTCGAGATCGAGCGCCAGGCATTGCAACGCGAAGACGACGCAAAATCCAAAGCCCGTTTGAAAGAGATCGAACAACGCATCGCCGATCTGAAAGAAAAGTCTTCAGGCATGAAAGCGAAATGGCAGTCAGAGAAGGAAGCCATCGAGCACATGCGCAAAACAAAGGCGGAGCTCGAACAGCTCAGACTCCAACTCGATCAGGCGCGGAACGCCGGCGATCTCGGCCGCGCTTCGGAAATCCAGTACGGCAAGATTCCCGAACTGGAGCTGCGATTGAAAGCCGAGCAGGAGAAGCTCGCGCGTTTTCAGCAGGACGGCGTGATGCTGAAAGAAGAGGTCGACGAAGAGGACGTTGCCGGAATCGTTGCCAAGTGGACCGGCATTCCGGTTACACGCATGCTCGAAGGCGAGATGCAAAAGCTGATCACGATGGAAGATCGTTTGAGCCATCGGGTGATTGGTCAGGAAGAAGCGTTAACCGCAGTTGCCAACGCCGTGCGACGGGCACGTGCCGGCTTGCAGGATCCGAATCGGCCAGTCGGTTCGTTCATCTTTCTTGGTCCAACCGGCGTCGGTAAGACCGAAACGGCGCGTGCGTTGGCAGAATTTTTATTCGACGACGAACGCGCGATGATCCGGCTCGACATGTCGGAGTACATGGAGAAACACGCAGTCGCGCGAATGATCGGCGCGCCGCCGGGATACGTCGGTTACGACGAGGGCGGCCAGCTTACTGAAGCCGTGCGACGGCGTCCGTACTCCGTGGTCCTTTTCGACGAGATCGAAAAGGCGCATCCGGATGTTTTTAACGTCCTGCTACAAATTCTCGACGACGGACGTTTGACGGATTCGAAAGGACGCACCGTCGACTTCAAGAACACTGTGCTGATCATGACGTCGAATCTCGGTTCACGTGAGATTCAAGCAGTGCAAGACGATGAGAAGCAGGTACGTGAAGCCGTGTTGCAGGAATTGCGCGGGCACTTCAAACCGGAGTTTCTGAATCGAATTGACGATATCGTTATATTCCATCAGCTCTCGCAAGCGCAGATCGGCAAGATCATTGACGTCCAACTGGAACGGCTCCGCAAGATGCTCGCGGAACGAAACGTGATCCTGGAGCTCGACGAGTCGGCGAAAGAGTTGTTGATGCGCGAAGGTTACGATCCAGCTTACGGAGCGCGTCCGTTGAAGCGTGCCATTCAGTCGCACATTCAGAATCCGCTGGCGGTGAAACTGCTGCAAGGCGAGATAGTGCCGGGTCAAACCGTGAAAGTGTCGGCGAAAGGCGACCAGTTGGAGTTCAAAACCAACCAGGCATTCGCGACAGCGTAATTCTTTGGAGAGAGAAACATGTCACAACAGTGGAATCCATTGCAGGATTTGATGGTATTGCAGGATCGGATGAATAGGCTTTTCGAAGACGCAACGCAGCGGCGGACTCAAACGGGCAATGAAGACGAATTTGAGCGCGCTGATTGGACGCCCGCAGCGGACATTTATGAAACTGAAACCGGTTTCCTGATCGCGCTCGATGTTCCCGGTATCAAACGCGATGCTTTAGAGATCGACATGGACGACAACCGTTTGATCGTCAAAGGCGTTCGCGTTGTCGACGATACCAGAACACGCCGCAGTGAAAGACCACGCGGAAAGTTCCTGCGCACGTTCGCGGTGCCGGCGTCAGTCGATCAGGCAAAGATCGGAGCCGAGTACAAGGACGGCGTGTTACAGATACGCTTACCCAAGCGGGCCGAGCAGAAAGCGCAAAAAATTGAAGTTAAGATATCATGACCGAAACAGGACTAAGGGGAACGTAGGGAGCATGGGTGACCAAGCACAGGACGAACTGCGAGTTACCGATCGCCGTCGCATCCACCTGGACCAGGATGAGGCGGAACACGTGAACGCAGAAGTGGAAACACCAAATCTGAAACCCTCTTACGTTGAGGAGCTTGAAGCCCGCACCAAAGCAGCGGAAAAACAGGTGCAGGAAGTACAGTCGCGATTCGATCAGTTGCGGCAGCAACTGCAACGCGAGACTGACGAAACCCGCGTGCGTCTGAATCGTTCGGCTGACGAACGCGCCGCAGCGGGCAAAGCGCGATTTATCGAATCGTTGTTGCCCGTGATGGACGATCTCGATCGCGCGCTGAACGCTGCTGTTTCTGAGGGTTCGAGTGATGCGCTCCTACAAGGCATTCGCAGCATCGCGAATAGTTTTCAGAATGCACTGACGAGCGCGGGTGTCGAGCCGCTCACCTCGATCGGCGAACCGTTCAATCCGGAACTGCACGAAGCGGTTGATACTGAGGAAACCGATCCGGAAAAGGATGGTATTGTGACTGGTGAATACGGTCGCGGTTTTCGCATGGGCGAACGACTACTGCGTCCAGCGCGCGTCCGGGTTGGGCGTGCTAATCCACAGATCACACAGAAATCGGCGTAATCTGTGGATGGTTTACTAAAGACGAGATAAGGAGACACAGAAGAGTGCCGGCAAAAGAGCTGAAGTTTAGAGAAGAAGCACGCAACGCAATGCTTCAGGGCGTGGATACGCTCGCGAATGCGGTGCGGGTGACGTTGGGCCCAAAGGGACGCAATGTGGTTTTGGGCAAGAAATTTGGACCACCCGTGATCACTAAAGACGGCGTGACGGTCGCTAAAGAGATCGAGTTAAAAGACAAATATCAGAACATGGGCGCGCAGATGGTGCGCGAGGTTGCCGTCAAGACGAATGATAAAGCCGGTGACGGCACGACTACCGCGACGATTCTCGCACAGGCGATCTTCCGCGAAGGCGTTAAGAACGTGGCTGCCGGCGCCAATCCGATGTCGTTGCAGCGAGGGATTCAACTCGCGACCGAGCAGGTTGTGGCCGAGTTGGAACGCATGTCGAAGAAAGTTAAAAGCAGGGAAGAACTGACCAACGTCGCCACTGTCTCCGCTAACAACGATCGCGTGATCGGCGAGCTTATTTCCGAGGCGATGGAACAAGTCGGCAAAGACGGTGTCGTCACGGTCGAAGAGTCGAAGACGCTGCAAACCGAGCTCGATATCGTCGAGGGCATGCAGTTTGACCGCGGCTACTTGTCTCCTTACTTCATGACGAATCCCGATCGCATGGAAGCCGTTCTCGAAGAGCCGTACATCCTGTTTTACGAAAAGAAGATCTCCGCGATGCGCGAGCTGATTCCGGTGCTCGAACAGACCGCCGGCGCCGGACGTGCTTTCCTGATCATCGCTGAAGACATCGAAGGCGATGCGCTCGCTACGCTGATCGTCAACAAACTTCGCGGCACGATCAAAGTCTGCGCCGTGAAAGCGCCTGCATTCGGCGATCGCCGCAAAGCGATTCTCGAAGACCTGGCGATACTCACGGGCGGCAAAGTGATCACCGAAGATCTCGGAATCAAACTCGAGAACATCACGCTCGCGGATCTCGGCACTGCGAAGCGTGTGATTGTCGACAAAGAAGCGACCACAATCGTCGAAGGCGGCGGCGATCGCAAAGCAATACAGGGCCGAGTGGCCACGTTACGCAAACAGATCGAAGACAGCACTTCGGACTACGATCGCGAAAAACTACAGGAACGTTTGGCGAAACTCGCCGGTGGCGTTGCCGTGGTGCGTGTCGGTGCGCCAACCGAAACCGCAATGAAAGAGATCAAGATGCGCGTTGAAGACGCGCTTAACGCTACCAAAGCCGCGGCGCAGGAAGGCATCGTCGTCGGTGGCGGGATCGCGCTCTTGCGCGCCTCGAAAGTGCTCGACAATCACGATGGCGACGACGCGGACGTTCGTACCGGCGTCAAGATTGTTCGCCGCGCGTTGCAGGAGCCGCTGCGTCGCATCGCCGAAAACGCCGGCATCGACGGCGCGATCGTCGTTGGCAAGGTGGAAGAGTTGAAAGGAAACAAAGGCCTTAACGCGGTCACCGGTCAAATTGAAGATCTCGCCGCCGCCGGCATTATTGATCCGACAAAAGTGGTGCGCACTGCCCTGCAAAACGCGTCGTCGATTGCTGGTTTGCTGTTGACGACGGACGCAGCCGTCACCGATTTGCCGGAACCCAAGAAACCCGCTGCGCCAATGCACGGAGGCGACGACTACGACTACTAAGCAATCCACAGATTACGCAGATTAAACGTCTCTGTGTAATCTGTGGATGGTTCTTGCTGTTACCCAGCGAGCGGCAGGAAAATTGCAGGAAACTCCCGCCGAAGTTAGTTATTGCATCGAAACGCAACGGCGCTTATGCTGGCGACATCCAACCTCGCGTTGGATCGTTACAAGTTGTTTGAAAGTTGAGAGCTATCGTCGCAACCAAAGCTCCAGCAATTTCGGATCAAATTGGATGTGACGGTCGTAAAAAGAACTATGGTTGATTTAGGTTCATACAAAGATAAATTTGGCGACAGCGGACAGCGCATTTTGGAACACGCGCTGAACGAGTCGCGGCGTCGCGACCAAAACTTCGTTTCGGTCGAACATATTCTTCAAGCCCTGACAGTCGAAGAGCCTGACATGTTCAACTCTGCGATGCGCGACCTGTCGCTCGATCCGGTGGTCGTCAAGATGGCCATCGAGAAAAGGCTCGGCAGCAGCCGGCAGCAGCATGTTGGGAAAGGTTTTCGTATCGGACCTGATACGACCGACCTCTTCAAACGCGCCATGGAGCGCGCGAGAAGCCAGGGACGCAAAACAATTGAAGCGACTGATATTTTTGAAGCGCTTAGTAATGAAGACAGTCTATTTGTAGAAGTATTGAAAACCATGGGGGCAAATCCAGAAGCTGTGCAGGAGAACGTCCGCGCACAAATCCAAAAACGAGAACAGGAAGAAGAACTCAACCGCAAGAAGTTTGAACTTCCACCTTATTTGAAGCACTTCGGCGTATCGCTTAACCGGCTCGCCCGCGCAGATAAGATTCCACCCACAATCGGAAGAGAAAAAGAGATTCAGCAGATCATCGAGATCCTCTGTCATCGCGAGCGTGCAAACTCGCCGATGCTCGTCGGTGAGCCCGGCGTTGGCAAGACAGCGGTGATTGAAGGTCTCGCACGCACGATCGAGTTAGAACCGGAGAAGGTTCCGGCGCGGTTACGCGGCTCTCACGTCGTGCAGTTGCAGATGGGCGGCATCGTTGCCGGCACCATGCTGCGCGGCATGTTTGAAGAGCGCATCAAGGGCATCATCGACGAAGTCAAAGAACGCGATAACCTGATCCTTTTCATCGACGAAGCACACACGATCATCGGCGCAGGCGCGGCCCTCGGCACGTCGTCTGACGCCGCCAACATGTTTAAGTCCGCGTTGGCCCGAGGTGAAATGCGCATCATCGGCGCGACTACGATTTCGGAATACAAAGAATACATCGCGGAAGATGAAGCACTCGCTCGCCGCTTTCGTTTGGTGAAGGTTGTTGAGCCTTCTATTAACGAGACGCGCGACATTTTGTTTGGTCTGCGTCCACGTTTGGAAAAGAACTACTCCGTCAAGATCTCCGACGATGCCATCAACACGGCGCTGGAGATGGCGCCGAAGTACATCCGCAATCTGCATCTGCCCGACAAGGCGATCGGTTGGCTCGACACGGCTGCCGTTAAGGTTGAAATCAACGAGCCGCAAACGATGGTCGTTCAACCCGAGCACATCATCGAGGTCATCTCGCAGGAGTCACGCATTCCGCGCGACATGATCTATCGCGATACGACCGATCGATTCGCGATGACGGAAGCGATGCTTGGACGCCGGGTGATCGGTCAGAAGGCCGCGATTCAGTCGGTGGCGCAACGGTTGCGGTTGAACAAAGGTCCGCTGAAAGAGTCGCACTACAAACCCGACGGCGTGCTGCTGTTCCTTGGTCCAACCGGCGTCGGCAAAACTGAGTTGGCGAAAGCGGTCGCCGAGTTTATGTTTGGCGACGAAGAGAAGATGGTCCGCATCGACATGTCCGAATACAGCGACGGCACGGTAAGTATCGAGAAGTTGATCGGCATGCCGCGCGGTATCGTTGGTTCCGAACGCGGCGGTATTCTCACTGAGCAACTGCGTGAGAATCCGTACACGGTGTTGTTGCTCGATGAAGTCGAGAAGGCGTCACCTTATTTGATGAACCTGTTCTTGCAGGCATTTGACGAAGGTTGGCTGACTGACGGGCGCGGTAAGAAAGTTTACTTGTCCGACGCGATCATCATCATGACTTCAAACCTCGGTTCCGACAGCTTCAAGCGGTTTGAAAGGCCGTTGGGCTTCGGCACCAAGACAGCGTCGGACTTCCGCGCCGTCAAAAACGAAGTGATGAAGGCTGCGGAGCAACGCTTCTCGCCGGAGTTTCGCAATCGTATCGATGAGATCGTGGTGTTCTCGCCGTTGACGATGGACGAGGTCCGCCAGATTGCGCGACTGTATCTCGAGAAGGTTCGCCGCCAGATGGAGCGCCAGGGCAAGGCTGTTGAAATCACTGACGCGGCTATCAATAAGCTGACTGAAGACGGTTTCAACACAGCTTACGGCGCGCGCTTCTTGAAACGTCACATCGACGAAAAGGTCAAACTGCCAATTACCGCAATGTGGAAATTGTCTGCGCGCTTCAGCGTTGACGTTGAAGAGGGCGAAGTTGTAGTGAAGCCGGAAAGTGGCAGTAATCCAGTACTCAATTGAGCGTCAAGTTCCTCCTCCTGCAAATTTGTTTGATCTTCGGGCTGGGTGTTTCGGCGATGGGCCAAACACCCAGTCCCAGTCCGTCTACTCCCGCCGCTGCTTCTGTTGACGAAAAATCGCAGGCGATAATGAACCGCGCGCTTGAAGTCGTGGGCGGACAAAGCTACCTGAACGTGCAAACCGTTATCGGCAAAGGTCTCTACTCCGAGTTCAAAGAGAACGTCCCGCAGGTGCCGTTGAAGTTTCTCGATTACCTCGCCTATCCGGATCGCGAGCGGACGGAGTTTACACAATCCGGCATTAGAACGATTCAAACAAACGTGGGGGATACGGGCTGGATGTTTGACGGCGGCCCGAAAAAGATCTCGGATCAAAGTCCCGCGCAAGTTGAAGAATTCAAACGCACGATGCGCACCACGGTCGAGAATCTGCTGAAGGGTTGGTGGCGCAACGAAGACGGAAGGGTGACTTATGTTGGCCGCCGCGAAGCCGGGCTCGCGAAACGCAACGAGACGGTGCGGCTCACGTATCCAAACGGCTTTTGGATCGAGTATGAGTTTGGAGCCCGGGACGGACTACCGGCGAAGATAATCTACAAACGCATGCGGCGCGATATGGATAGTGGCGATCAGGTGGAGACGACGGAAGAAGATGTGTTATTGAAGTTCATCACCGTCGACGGCGTCACCGCTCCGTGGGTGATCGATCATTTCGTTAACGGCAAACAGACCTCACGCGTCAACTACGAGAACATCCAATACAATCAACGCCTCGCAGATTCGCTCTTCGCGAAACCCGCCGACGTCAAGAGCATTAAGTAGCTACAGACTTACACGGAGGAACACGGACTAGCCAAATCATTGGAAAAGTTCTGTCCGTGTTCCTCCGTGTAAGTCTGTGGCCAATATCTCTTGTGGCTTACATCGCCAAACCGCCGTCGACTTGAATCACCTGCCCGGTGATATAGCGCGCATCGTCTGACAGAAGAAACGCGGCGATGCGCGCGACTTCATCTGCTTCCGCAAAACGCCCCAGTGGAATCTGCTCGATGATCTTCGCCTGGTAACTCTCGTCGAGTTTTCCGGCCATGTCGGTCGCCACCATTCCCAGCGCCAACGCATTCACCGTTACTTTGCGGCTCGCAACTTCTTTCGCCAGCGCCTTCGTCAACCCGATCATTCCCGCCTTCGACGCCGAATAGTTCGACTGGCCCGCCATCCCGACTTCGCCACTGATCGACGAGATGTTGAGAATCGATCCGCCCGTCTCCTGCCGTAGCATCACGCGCAACGCGGCCTTCGCAAAATTCCACGCGCCCTTGAGATTCGTGTCGATCACCTCGTCCCAGTCGTCTTCTTTCATGCGCAGGATCAGGTTGTCGCGCGTGATGCCGGCGTTGTTGACGAGGAAATCGATGCGGCCGAAGGTCTCTTTCACTTGTTTGACCATTTCGGCGGAGGCTTCGGTGCTGCCGACGTTGCATTGAAATGCGAGCGCGCGTACGCCTAACGCTTCGAGCTCGGACTTCAGCGTTTCCGCGCTTTCGACGCTTTGCGCGTAGTTGAAGGCGATGTCGGCGCCGCGTTGGGCGAGCTCGACGGCGATGGCGCGTCCGATGCCGCGCGTTCCGCCGGTGACGATCGCTACTTTACCGGCAAATGACTTTTGATCGGGCAAATTGTTGACCTTTCTGGACATCACTTCCGAACAGTAGTTGCTCTGTCACATGGCTGCTTGTTTCTTCGTTCGGAGCGGTCTCTAATAACACAGGTCAACGAGCGAGACCAAACGTGCAATGCCGGAGCGACAAACTCTTCTAAGCTATCTCGACGATTACGAACGGCGGCATAGCGAGACTGTGTTCGTGCATCATCGTGGCCTGCGCACGGTACGTTGGTCTTACGCGCAGCTCGTGCGCGAAGCACACGAGTTCGCTCGTGAGTTAAAGACACGCGGCGTTGTTCGTGGCGATCGCGTTCTCTTGACCGGCGAGAACAGTCCCGAATGGGCGGCAGCATTCTGGGGTTGTTGTTTACTCGGCGCAGTTGTCGTTCCGCTCGACAAAACCAGCACGCGGGAGTTCATTGATTCAGTTGCCAAACAAACTCAAGCAAAACTCCTCGTTAATCCTCTCCTTAATCAAATCTCTCGCTTGCGGGACATTTCCCCTCCTCAAAGCACTAACGGAAGCGAGATCCTGGAGATCATCTACACCTCCGGCACAACCTCAGAACCAAAGGGCGTCGTACTCACACACCAAAATCTGTTAGCTAACCTGCGTCCGCTCGAACGCGAGATCGGCAAATACTTGAAGTGGGAAAGATTCTTTCATCCGATTCGCTTTCTCAACCTCGTGCCGTTAAGTCACGTGTTCGGGCAGTTCATGGGACTCTTTGTACCGCAGCTAATGGGCGGCGAGGTTCACTTCCACGACACGCTGAATCCCTCGGAGATCGTTCGCACCACGCGCAAGAACCGCATCTCGGTGATCGTCGCGGTGCCGCGCCTGCTTGACACGTTGCGTGAGTGGGTCGAACGCGACTATGCAGCAAGCGATCGTTCGCGAGAGTTGGAAGAGCGAATTGCGAAGATGGCAGATCGTGGCTTCCTGCCACGCTGGTGGACTTTTCGCAAACTTCACCACGAATTCGGTTGGAAGTTCTGGGCGTTTCTCTCGGGCGGCGCAACGCTCAGCGAGCGAACCGAAGACTTCTGGCGGCGACTCGGTTTCGCGGTGCTGCAAGGCTACGGCATGACTGAGACGGCAGCCCTTATCTCGGTGAATCATCCGTTCAAACGGAGCCGTGGCTCGATTGGACGTTTAATGCCCGGCTACGAAATAAAGCTCGACGAGTCGGGCGAGATCATGGTGCGCGGCGCGAGCGTTTCGCCGGGTTATTGGACCACCAACGGAAGGGTGAACGGCCGCGAAGGCGAGTGGCTCCATACAGGCGACATCGGCCAACTCGACGCAAACGGAAATCTCTTCTTCAAAGGCCGGCAGAAAGACGTGATCGTCAACGCGGCCGGGTTGAACATCTATCCCGAAGATCTCGAAGCGGCGCTCGATCGCCAACCAGAGATACGTGCGAGCTGCGTTGTCGCAGTTGAAGGAACGAGCGGTAGCGAACCATTCGCCGCGATAATCCCTCACGACCGCAACGTAAACATCGAGACCGCGATCAAACGCGCCAACGATCAACTTGCCGAATACCAACAGGTCCGCCGCTGGTCCACCTGGCCCGACCCCGACTTCCCGCGCACGGCAACCCACAAGATCCTGAAACGCGAAGTCGCCCTCGGCCTAAAATCCCCTGCTTCAGATCCGTCAGATGTTTTCTCCTCGGCGACTCCGACAACTCGTCTGGCAGACCTGCAGCTCGATTCACTCGGCCGCGTCGAGCTTTTGAGCACCCTCGAAGATCGTTACCAAATCTCACTCGACGAAGCCGCCTTTACGGCAGCAACAACCGTCGGCGACGTGCAAAAGCTCGTGCGTGGCGAGGTCGAGGAACAAGCTGTCGTTCCGTATCCATATCCAAACTGGACCCGCTGGCGTGTAGTGAAGTTAATCAGGCTCGTGCTCTTCTACACGATCATTCTGCCCGTAACTCACGTCATGAGCCGGTTTACTGTTAGCGGCCGCGAACACCTTAACCACATTTCTGATCCTGTTCTTTTCGTGGCCAATCACGTCTCGCTCGCCGACCACGCACTGATTCTTGCCGCACTTCCTATAAATCTGCGGCACAAGCTTGCGGTCGCAATGGAAGGCGAGATCCTGCGCAACTGGCTCCACCCACCTGCGGGAACGAGTCTGCCACTGCGCGCTCGTTCGCTCGCGCAATACATCCTCGTCAACTTGTTCTTTCACGTTTTTCCGCTACCAAAGAAGAGCGGCTTTCGCCGCAGCTTCGCCTACGCGGGCGAATGCATCGATCACGGCGTCTCGGTCTTGGTTTTTCCCGAAGGCACGCGCGCGCCGCGCGGCCAGATGCACATGGGCCACTTCAAAGCCGGCATCGGCGTATTGGCCCAGGCGCTAAACATTCCTATTGTTCCGGTTCGGCTTGAGGGCCTCTACGAACTAAAGCGCCGCAAACAATACTTCGCCGACAGTGGCATGGTCCGCGTGATCATCGGCAAACCAATCACCTTCCCCGCTGACGCAACGCCTGCAGCAATTGCCCACGACCTCGAACACCGCTTCAACACGGATATGACGGATGGTACACTCACGCACCTATGCTCGATCTGAACTACGTGCGTGAAAATATTGACAAGGTCCGCGAGGCGCTCAAAGCGCGGCGCGCGGACACCACTGCGCTCGACGACTTCGCCAAGGCTGACGAAGAACGCCGCCGCGTTATTGCTGAATCCGATCAACTCAACGCCCAACGCAATGCTGCGAGCCGCGAAATCGGCGGGCTCATGAAGGAAGGCAAAAAGGAAGAAGCCGAGACGCGTCGAAACGAGGTCGGAACGCTAAAGGAACGAATCTCCGAGTTGGATCAACTGCGCTCGCAAACCGAAGCGCGGATGTACGATCTGCTTTCATCCCTGCCAAACATTCCGCACGAGAGCGTTCCGCGCGGCGAAAGCGAAGCAGACAACGTTGAAGTGCGCCGTTGGGGCACGGCCCCGCAGTTCAATTTTGAACCAAAAGATCACGTCGATCTCGGCACTGCACTCGGTATCCTCGATCTCGAACGCGCCGCCAAGATCTCCGCCGCACGCTTTGCAATCCTGAACGGCGCCGGCGCACGGCTTGAACGCGCCCTGATCAATTTCATGCTCGACGTGCAAACACGCGAGCACGGCTACTCCGAAACACTGCCGCCGTTCATCGTCAATCGCAACGCGCTATTCGGCACCGGTCAGTTGCCAAAGTTTGAAACGGATCTCTTCAAACTCGAAGACCCGCGCGAGCTCTACCTGATCCCGACAGCGGAAGTGCCCGTCACGAATTATCATCGCGAAGAGATTCTCGACGCCGCCCAACTGCCGATGCGCTGGGCCGCATACACGCCCTGTTTTCGTTCCGAAGCCGGCAGCTACGGCCGCGACACGCGCGGCGTGATCCGCCAGCACCAGTTCGAGAAAGTCGAGCTCGTTAAATACTCTTTGCCGGAAAACTCCTACGAGGAATTGGAATCTCTAACGAGACACGCCGAATCGATTTTGCAAAAGCTCGGTCTGCATTATCGCGTCGTCACGCTTTCAACCGCCGACATCGGTTTCGGTTCCGCGAAGACATACGACATCGAAGTGTGGCTGCCATCGCAGAACACGTTCCGCGAGATCTCTTCCTGCTCAAACTATGAAGCGTTTCAAGCGCGGCGCGCGCAGATCCGCTTCCGCCGCGCAGGCGGAGCCAAACCGGAGTTCGTTCATACGCTGAACGGCTCCGGCCTGGCGATTGGACGTACGTGGATTGCTGTGCTTGAGAACTATCAGCAAGAGGACGGATCGGTGATCGTCCCCGAAGCGCTGCGGCCTTACATGGGTGGCCTCGAACGTATCTCTTGAGCTTGGTACTTGGAGCTTTGTACTTTGTAACCGCACTTGAAGTTAACTAAGTACAAAGCTCCAAGCTCAAAGTTCCAAGTTACTTAACTCTCAAATCAAACGGCATCACAAGCATCATGTCACCGTTCTTCATCCGGTCCATCATCGCCATGTAACGCAACGCGCGGCGCGCGTCTTCCGGTAACGACGCGTAAACCATGCGCTGTTGTTCGAGCTTCGTGTTGGAATTCTCGCCGCCGCCGCTGAGCAACTGCTGCAGGAACGTCGTCGGATACGGAAAGATCACGCGCTCCACACCTTTGTTCGCGGGAATCTTCGCCAACTCTTTCGCGACGTCGATCGCGCGATCGAGTCCGCCAAACTCGTCTACCAGTCCGCGCTCCTTCGCCTGCCCTCCGGTCCAAACACGGCCCTGAGCCACCGAGTCGATGTATTGGGGATCCTTCTTGCGGCCCTTCGCGACCTTCGGCACGAAATCGTTGTAGTAGGTCGTCTTGATCCACTCTTCAAACTTCGCGCGCTCGTCGTCGGAAAACTTCTCGGTCTCGCGAAACATTCCCGCATTCTTGCCACGCAGCACGTACTCGTTCGAGAGTCCGAGCCAATCGTAGAAACCGCGCATGACCGGTTTGCCTGCGACGACGCCGATCGATCCGGTAATCGTCGAAGGCTGCGCGATGATCTTGCTCGCGCTCGCCGAAATGTAATACCCACCGGAAGCCGCAACGTCGCTCATCGACACCACCACCGGCTTCTTCTGATTCGCAGCCTCGACGGCGTGCCAGATGATGTCTGACGCCAAACCCGAACCACCCGGACTATCAACACGCAACACGATCGCCTTGATCGTCTTGTCAGCCGCGGCATCGGTCAACGCCTTCGACACCGTGTCCGATCCAATCGACTGATCGCCCGAAGGACTCTGTTGCGAACTGCCGGACCCGATATCCCCACTCGCGTAGATCACGGCGATCCGTTCGCCCTCGTTCAATCCCAACGACTCCGGCGCGACGTCGCGATAATCGATCGCACGCACCAGTGCAAACGTATCCGTGTCTTTGTAACCGAGCTGTTTTTTGATCTGATTCTCGAGCTCATCGTGATAGACCACATCGTCGATCAGCCCGGCTTCCTTCGCCTTGAGCCCGCTATACGGCGCGTTGTCGATCAGCGTTCGCACTTTGTCAGGAGTCTTTTTACGCGCTTGCGCAATCGTGTTGATGAAGCGATCGTAAAGATCGTCGAGCATCGAGTTGATGTACTCGCGATGCGCGTCGGTCATTTGCTTCTGCGTGAACATGTCGCCGGCGCTCTTGTATTTGCCGATTTGATAGATGTCGGGATAGATGCCGAGCTTGTCGAGTGAACCGCGGAAGAACATCACGTCAGCAGCGAGTCCGTTGATAAAGAGCTGGCCCGGCGGCGGCACGATGATCTTGTCGCACGCAGTCGCGATGTAATACTCCTTGTTCAAACCAAACTCGATGAAGGCGTAAACCTGTTTGCCCGACGAACGAAAATCTGTGATCGCGTCGCGAATCTCTTCAGCCTTGCCCCAGCCCACACCGGACATGTCGATGTCGAGCACGATCGCCTTGATACGATTATCAACTTTGGCTTTCTTGAACTGCGTGACCAGTCCGGTAAGCGACTGGTCTGGACCACCAAAGAATTTCTTGAACGGATCGTCAGGACTGTAATCGGGAAGCGTCCCAGTGACGCGCAACGCGAGTACGCTGTTGTTGGGAATGGTGGGTTCGCCTTTGCGTACAGCCATCCAAATCACGGCAATGCCCAGGACGCCGACTAAAAGCAGCACACCCAGAATTCCGACGATAATCAAAGCTGTCTTACGTGTTCCTGACATTGCCATACGATTGAGTCCTTCTTTGGTGATAGAAATTAGTGACGTGTGTACGCAATTAGCGCACAAAAGGTTTAGTTGCGAACGATCCAGCCGCCGCCGACGACCTCGTCTCCGCGGTAGAAAACCGTGGCCTGGCCGGGCGTGATAGCGCGTTGTGGTTCGTCGAAAACGATGCGGGCTCGCTGCTCTGGTAGAGGAGTTATCGTCGCCGGGGCGGCGGTGTGACGATAACGCACGCGAACTTCTGCGCGGACCGGTTCGGAAGGGGCTGCAAAACTGATCCAGTTGACGCCAGCCGCAGTAAATTCATTGCTCAACAACTCTTCAGCAGACCCCACCGCCACTCGGTTCCGATCTGCATTTATTGAAATGACGTAAAGAGGTCGCTGGTCTGCAATCCCTATCCCACGGCGTTGGCCAACTGTGTACCGGTGAATACCTTCGTGCTTTCCAATTACTTTTCCGGCGGTGTCAACAATCTCGCCCGCTCCGGGCAAACGATCAGTCGCGTTCTCAGCGTCGAGATAGCGATCGATGAAGCCTGCGTAATCACCGTCAGGCACGAAGCAGATCTCCTGCGACTCCTTCTTCTCCGCGACGCCGATCAAGTTATGCTGCCGCGCTGCGTCGCGCGCCTCAGGCTTCGACATCTCGCCCAACGGAAACAGCGCACGTGATAGTTGCTCCTGCGTCAGCTCCCAAAGAAAGTACGACTGATCTTTTTGTTCATTCCGGCCGCGCAGCAGGCGATGCCGATTTGTCGACGGATCGAACTCGACGCGCGCGTAATGTCCGGTCGCGACTTTTTCACAACCCAAACTCACCGCCAATCGATCCAGCGACGCAAACTTCAAACGGCTGTTACACGCGACGCACGGGATCGGCGTCTCGCCGCTGAGATAACTCGACACAAACGGCTGCACCACGTCGCGCTCGAAGTCGCGTTCGAGGTTCAGCACGTAAAACGGAAAACCAAGCTCTTCCGCCACGCGCCGCGCGTCGTAAACATCGTCCAGCGAACAACAACGCGACGGCAACGGATCGCCGTTCTCGTCGACGTTGATGCCGCGACGCTGATCCCAAAGCTGCATCGTAAACCCGACGAGCTCGTGACCTTGATCTTTCAGAATTGCCGCGGCTGCGGATGAATCCACGCCGCCACTCATTGCTACTGCTATTTTCATTTCTTGCTTTCTAATCCCTGTCCTTTCCGAGAAACGCTAGCGAAACGCAGAAAAGGAGAGGGATTTTGGTCGCTCCGCTACCGATGTTAAGATAACCAGCCACTTAACCAAAATGCCTGAAAGCGCAATCCAGGATTATCGCGTCGCCACTGAGCCTTATTACCTCCCGGTTGGCCGGGAAGTCGAACTTTTCGGGGCCGCCCATTCGGCGCGCCTGCCGGTGATTCTCAAAGGCCCGACCGGCTGCGGCAAGACGCGTTTTGTCGAACACATGGCGTGGCGGCTCGAACGCCCGCTGATCACCGTCGCCTGCCACGAAGACCTGTCGTCGACCGATTTGGTCGGACGTTTCCTGCTCGAAGGCGAGGAAACGATCTGGCACGACGGTCCACTCACCTCGGCAGTCCGTAACGGTGCGATCTGTTACCTCGACGAAGTGGTCGAAGCGCGCAAGGACACGGTCGTGATCATTCACCCGTTGACCGATCATCGGCGGCGTCTCCCGATTGAAAAACTAGGCACGATCGTCACTGCGCCTGACGATTTCATGCTCGTCGTTTCCTACAATCCGGGGTATCAATCGATCCTCAAAGACTTGAAACAGTCGACACGGCAACGCTTCGTGGCGATCGAGTTTGATTATCCGCCGCCGGAGATGGAAGCCGAGATCGTTGCGCGTGAAGGTGGTGTTGACGAAGGCACCGCGCGCGATCTGGTGTTGATTGGGCAAAAGGTGCGCAACCTGCGCGGGCACGGTTTGGAAGAAGGAGTTTCGACGCGGCTTTTGATCTACGCGGCGCAGTTGATTGCGCTTGGTATCCCTCCTGTCGACGCTGCCGAGGTGGCCATGTCTTCACCGATCACGGACGATCGCGAGTTGCAACGCAGTATTCGCGAGATCATTACCACCGTGATCTAAGCCACAGATGTCACAGATCCCGGAAGAACATGAGTCAATCGAGCGGCAGTCGTTTCTCGAACTGACGCGCAGCATCGCGGGGCTGCCGTTGGACCAGGCGGCTGCAATTCTGGAAACGAGTGCGTCGATCGCGGCGATCTCGTTGCGCGCGGGGATTGAGTTTTTGCGTGCGGCGCCTGCGGCTGCGCAAGTTCTGCAACCAGCGGAACTGCGTGTCTGGGGTGAGATGGGCCGCCGCCTCGCGATGAGCGATTACGAAACCGCGATTTCGTTTTTTGTTGCCGGTGTCGAAGAGCTGCAAGCCGTGCCGCCGGAGTTGCTTCCGGCAATCTTCACGTTGTGTACCCGTCAAATGACTCTCTCGACAACGATCGGGAGAGAGACACTTTATTCACTTCCAAAGCTCATCACGGACATCGACGACGTTGAGGTCGTCACTTCGATTCTCGAGATTGCAACCGAGATCGCGCGGCGTTCGGCAAAACACAGCGCCGAGTTTCTCAGGGCGAGCACGCATGTTACTGAAGTTCTGAAATCGTTTGCGGATACTGAAGTAACCGCTGCAGCGCTCGCACTCTCCGGATCGTTTGCCGCGCGCGCTGGCGGGATCGCCGCCGACGCGTGGAGCGCGATTCCCGAAACGCTCGCCGAGCTTTCGCCGGCGGACGCGAAACGATTACTCACCAGCGCGAATGCTTTTCTCGAACGCGGCGGCGGCGCGGCGTTGCACATCCTGCTCGCGGGCGGTGAAATTCTGCGCCGCGCGCCGGAGATCTTCGACGAGTGGATCGAATTGCTGTGGGTCGTGGCCGCGCATGGGAATGCGAGTCTGGTTGCATTTGTGCGCAGCAGTCCGGGGTTCTTGCGGTTGCTTGGCGCGGACATGAACCGTGCGGAAGCGATCGAGCTCTCGCTTCGTGTGCTCGCGTTGACCAAAGAGATTGGCGCGATCGATGTGGAAGCCGCGCTGGCGTGTTTTCGATCTAGTTCGCGTGCGTTGCGGACGGTGTCGATCGAGCAGTTTGAAGCGTGGGCGAAGCGCGGGCTTTCTTCGGGCCGCTCTGATGCTCGTGCGCGCCGCAGTTATTTCTCGCTCGAGACGCGCGGCAGTTATGAAGCTTTGCATAGCGGAAGCGCGGGTCTCGCGCTGGATTCAGTGCAACACCTGCTGCGCTTGTACGTCGAAGCATTGACCGGCCGCGAGGTTGAAGTCGCGCCGTTGGCGGCCGTGCCGGATGAGGCGCGCATCGGCGACGGTTGCACGATTCATTTGCCGTCGCTGGTGAATGAGTTTGGCGACGACGATCTCGATTTCAAACTCTACAAAGTTTTGGCTGCACATGCTGCAGGACAGATCGAGTTTGGCACTTACGAACGCGGCGGTAAGCTACGAGTAGTTCACGGCGCGATCGCCGAAACCATGAACGCAGATGCGCGGGACGCCTTTGCGATCGCGGACGACCTGCTGCACATAACCGAGAAACAAGAGACGGATTACGCGAACTCAAACCCGGATTATCGGGACGTTCTCAAACTCTTCCCGCAACCGCAACTGGCGCGTCGCATCTTCGGCACACTCGAAAACGGACGCATCGATCGCCGTCTGCGTCACACCTATCGCGGGCTGCGCCGCGATCTGGATCTCATCCGCGAACATCTCGGACGCACTCGGCCGCTCATGATGGAGCTTCCCGCGGCGCTGGTTCCATTCGAGTTGCTGTTTCAGATCACGATGCTCGGCGGCGCACGAGAAGACGCACGCCAGGCTTACCCTCAGGTTGTTTCGGAACTGGAGACTATCGTAAGCGAAACTCTTTCTAACGAAAGAGCAATGGTAGCGGACACACTGATAGCAACGATCCGTGTTTACGATCTCTTTAAATCCGTGATCCCAACAGACGATTCAGTACAGCAGGTGGAAACACCTGAGGATCAGGCCGACAGCGACGAGGATTCGCCCCTCACCGAGCGAATGAAGCAGCAACAAACGCAGCAGATGCCGCAGCGTCGAGACGCGCGCGAGCTTTTCAACGCCTGGAACGATCCTTTACAGGAAGGCGAACCCGACGAGCTCACGGGCTCGGAAGCGTGGTCCGAAGCCGAAACTCCGGAACTCGCGCTGGCCGAAGGCGAAGTGGCCTACAACTACGACGAGTGGGATCGCGAGTTAACAGATCATCGTCTCGGCTGGTGCCGCGTAGTTGAAAAGCGCGTGAGGCACGGCGATCGATCGTTTGTCGAACAAACACGTGAGCGCCACAAAGGCGTGATCTCTTCGATCCGTCACCAGTTTCAGTTGATGAAGCCCGAGAACCTTACGCGCGTCGCGAATGAAGTCGACGGCGAAGAGTTTGATCTGAATGCGGTAATCGATTATGTGATTGACCGTCGCGCTGATGGCCAGCAGTCCGAGAGGATCTACACGAAACGGCTGCGGCGCCGCCGCGACGTGGCGGTTTCGTTCTTGTTGGACCAGTCGTCATCAACCGCGCGCACGATCGGCCGTCATCCGCTGCAACCGTACACGCGTCCCGGCCGGCGTATTATCGAGATCGAAAAAGAAGGGCTCGTGTTGATGAGCGAAGCGCTCGAAGCAGTGGGCGACGTTTACTCGATCAATGGGTTTACTTCGGAGGGCCGGCGCAATGTGAAGTTTTATGTCGTGAAGGATTTCAACGAGAAGTACAACGACGAAGTGAAGCAGCGCATCGGCGGCATCAACTACCAGAACAACACGCGTCTCGGCGCCGCGATTCGTCATGCAACCGCGAAACTCGCAAAACAGGATGCGCGCACACGTCTGCTGATCGTCTTATCCGACGGGCGTCCTTACGATCACGATTATGGCGATGCGCGTTATGCTCGTGAAGACACGCGCGAAGCGTTGCGGCAGGCGAAAAACGAAGGAATCACGCCGTTTTGCATCACGATCGATCGGGAATCAGAGGCTGAGCTGAAGGATTTGTACGGTGAAGTCGGTTACACGATCATTGACGACGTGTTGTCACTGCCGGAACGATTACCGGGCATCTACCGCCGTCTCACAACCTAAAAGCAATCCACAGATTACACAGAGTTTTTAATCTGCGTAATCTGTGGATTGCCCGTAACCGCCACCACCGGGCGTTTCGATTTTAATGCGATCGCCCGCCTTAAGTTCGTGAGAGCCTTTGGCAGGTACATCTCGACCATTAATTCTGTTTCTGCCCGTTTTACCGTCAGCACCACCATGTAAACCGTAAGGTGCACGCTTGCGGCGATCGGCGAGCAACGACATGCGCGCGGGAACCAACGTTTCGATCTCGCGTACGACGCCGTCGCCGCCGCGATGTTTACCTTCGCCACCAGAATTGCTTCGCAGCCGATACTCGCAGACGCGGAGCGGATACGCATATTCGAGCGCTTCCGCGGGCGTGTTCAGACTATTTGTCATGTGCGTGTGCACGCCGCTCATGCCGTTGAGTGACGGTCGCGCGCCCATGCCACCGGCAACGGTCTCGTAGTACGAAAACTCCTGACCGTTGCGCGTGTCGATGCCGCCTATCGTCAGGTTGTTCATCGTGCCCTGACTCGCCGCGGGTATTCGATCCGGCAATGCTTGGGCCAACGCTTTGAACAGCACGTCGACGATTCGTTGCGATGTCTCGACGTTTCCTCCCGCAACGGACGCAGGCGGATTGGCGTTGACGACCGTTCCCGCAGGCGCAATGACTTCGATCGGCTCCATCAACCCGGCGCTCGCCGGGACTTCGCCGCCAACAAGACACCGAAACACATACGAGACGGCCGAAACAGTGATCGCTTCGACTGCATTGATCGCACCCGTGACTTGCGGAGCGCTGCCGGTGAAGTCAATTACGGCGCGTTCGTCGCGGATGACGACACGGACTTTTATGCGCACCGGTTGATCGTCGATGCCGTCGTCGTCCAAAGCGTCCTCTGCTTCGTAAGCGCCGTTGGGAATTGAACGGATCGTGTGGCGCATCAGGCGCGCGGAATAGTCGATTAGCTGCGCTGCATAAATTGATGCCTCTTTTTCACCTCGGCGCTCGATGATTTCGAGTAAACGCGCGGCCCCGGTTTTCAGCGAACCGATCTGCGCGTCGAAGTCACCGCGGCGTTCGACGTTGCCGCGCACGTTTGCGAGCAGCAGGCGCATCGTGTCGTGGTCCAGCACGCCGTTTCTTACGAGCCGGATCGGCGGAATGCGGATGCCTTCGCCGTAGATGTCGGTGGCCAGACCCATCGAGCCCGGCGTCGCACCGCCGATGTCTGCGTGATGTGCGCGATTCGCGACGTAGAACAGAATGCGTTTGGCTTTGACGACCGGCATCACGAGTGTAACGTCAGGCAGGTGCGTGCCGCCTGCAAACGGATCGTTGAGTGCGACAACGTCGCCGGGCGCAAATTTGATCTCTTTCAACGCAGCGGCGACAGCCATCGGCATCGAACCGAGATGCACGGGCATGTGATCGCCCTGCGCAATGACGCGGCCATTCGCTTCGAAAACCGCGCACGAATAATCGCGGCGTTCCTTGATGTTCGGCGAGAAGGCCGTGCGGCGCAGCGCAACGCCCATCTCTTCAGCCACTGAAGTGAAGAGCGCGCGATAAATCTCGAGCGTGGTTGGATCGAAACCGGTCTTTTTCATAAGGCTTTGTTTTTCTCAAACAAGCTTTAGCTCGATCAAGATGTTACCAAACTGGTCCACTCGTGCTTTTGCGTCGGCCGGTATCAGCGTGGTGGCGGAATATTCGGTGACGATGCAGGGCGTCTTTAACTTAACGCCGCCACGCAGATCGTCACGGTTGTAAAGCGCGGCGTCGACTTTTTTTCCGCCGAAGTAGGTCGTGATGTTTCCCTGCGGTTTGGCCGTGCCTGACGCCTTGGAGATCTTGCGCACGGGCAGCTTGGGCACGAGACCGAACGAACGCAGGCGCGCACTCACGATTTCGATCTCGCTGTTTTCCTGCGCGTAACCGTAACGTTCACGATGCGCGCGATGAAAGCTTGCGGCAATGTCGCCGGTCATGGTTCTCACTTCGAGTTCAAACGACTGCCCGCGGTAACGCATGGCGAGCGAGCGTTCGTGACGTTGCTTCGCTCGCGAAAAACCTTCGGCGCGCAACAGCGCCGTGGCTTCGCGTTCCATCTCGCCAAACACTTTCGCGAGACGCGCAATCTGCTTCGGATCGTTCGCAAACATCACCGTGCGGCTCTGGTCCTTGATCACGTCCGCAACCATCACGCCCACAGCCGACAACGCGCCAGGCGCCAGCGGCGCGATCACAGTGGGAACACGCAACGCACGCGCGAGTTCGACCGCGTGCAAACCACCCGCGCCACCAAACGGCAGCAATGCGAACTGTCGCGGATCGTGACCGCGCTCAACCGAAATATGACGCAGCGCGCGCTCCATGTTGGTATTTGCCACGGACAAGATTCCTTCAGCCGCAGCCACAACGGTGGAACGTTTACCAGTCACGCGACTCAAATCATTTGCCAACTGCTGCATCGCTTCGCGCGCGCGATTCGCGTCGAGCTTGAACTCGCCACCCAGAAGTCCGCCGCCACCAAAGTGGCCCAACACGACGTGCGCATCTGTCACGGTCGGCAACATCGATCGACCGTAACACGCCGGACCCGGATCCGCGCCCGCTGATTCCGGTCCAACGCGCAACGAACCGCCTTCGTCAACGCGCGCGATTGAGCCGCCGCCGGCGCCAACGGTGTGGATGTCCATCACGGAAACGGCGACGGGCAATCCAGCCACGGTTGCTTCGTTCGTGGTGCGAATGGCGCCGCCCTCACATAACGCGACGTCGGTCGAAGTGCCGCCCATATCGAAGGTGATGATGTTTTTCAGTCCGGCAGACTGTGCAGCACGAAGAGCACCGACAACACCACCGGATGGACCAGAAAGAATAGTTCGCACCGGCTCAACAGCAGCCATCTCTGCCGAGATACTCCCGCCTGACGATTGCATCACGCGCAATCCAAACTCGCTACTCAAACGCTTCAAGTAGCGACCCATCAACGGCTGCAAATACGCATTGATCACAACTGTCGAAGTGCGTTCGTATTCACGATACTCAGGAAGTATTTGACTGGAGAGCGAGAGTGGTATTTCCAGTTGACTAAGCGCTTGTGCGATCTGTTCTTCGTGTTGTGGGTGCAGAAAGGAAAACAACAGCGAAACGGCCACGGATTCCACAGATTGGAGCTTTAACTTTTCGACGAGCTTTTTTAGTTCCTTCTCGTCGAGTGCCTGCAATACTTCACCTGACGCAACAACACGTTCAGCAACTCCAAACCGCAGCTCGTCCGCAACCAACGGTGGAGGCTTCACCGCGTTGAGATTGTAAAGCTCGGGCCGCGCTTGCCGCCCGATCACGAGTACGTCTTCGAAACCTTTTGTCGTGATCAGCGCGGTGCGCGCGCCGCGACGCTGAAGCAAGGCGTTTGTGCCGACAGTTGTGCCGTGAACGACCTCGATGTGAGTAAGCGGAACAGGGATCTTAGAACAAATAAGAGCGAGACCCTGGCGAATGGCTAATGAGGGATCAGAAGGAGTAGATGGAACCTTGAAGAGCTGAATTTGACCGTCTTGCTCGAAGACGAAATCGGTAAAGGTGCCGCCCGTATCGACACCAACGCGGATCGGATCAGCCACTGACGTCCACCCAGCAACCACGCTCATTCGATTCACGCACTGCATCGAGCACCAGTTGCACTCGATAGCCATCCTCAAAACTCGCGGCGTCCTCGACCATCTTCCTGCCGCTGCGCATCGCTTCAACGATGCGGCACGCGAACGCCGTGAACCCGCGCGACCAACTGCTCTCGCGCATACCCTGGGCCATGTGATCCTGATCGACCTGCACCGGACGCCACGTGCCTGAACCAGCCGGCGAGAGCCACAACTCACCGGTCTCCTCAACCATTAGCGCTCCCTTCGTGCCGTAGACCTCGAGACGATTCTCATACTTCCCGGACTCAACAACCGAAAGCGCAGCCGCGCCGGTCGCGCCCTGCGTGTGTGGACCATCGGCGAAATGAAACATCAGTTTCGCTTCGTCGTCGGTAGTCACCGCGCGCATGCCGCCGGAAGATTTATCAGGCCGTTCTTTGATGTGGGTGGTGAGCATGCCGAGCGTACGGGTAACTTCCGTGCTCAATATCCAGCGAAACGAGTCGATCGCGTGCGAACCGATCGCGCCGAGCGTACCGCCGCCCATCGCCGCGTCGGACCACCAGTCCCAACCACGATCGGCGAGGCCGCGATAGTCGGAACGAAAAACGTAATTGCAGTGACGCACCGATCCGATTGCTCCGGTTTGCAACATTCCGCGCATCGTACGGCGGCTGTTCAAAAACCGCAGCTCGTGATCGATCAACGCGAGCACGTTTGCGGAGCGCGCCTTTTCCACCATGCGCGCGGCCTCGGCCGCGTTCAGCGCCATCGGCTTCTCACACAGCACCGCTTTGCGGTGCTCGAGCGCCGCGAGCGCGATCTCCATGTGCGTGGCAGGTGGAGTGACGATGCTGACGAGATCGACGTCGTTGCGTTCAATCAGCTCCTGCCAATCGTCCGCGACGTGCTCGATGCCAAACTCGTTTGCAACTTCGGCCGCACGCTCGCGATGGCGGCTCGCAACCGCGACCACCTTCGCGCCCATGCAATCACGAAAACCCGGGATCTGCGTCGTCCGCGCAAACCCCGCCCCGACAATTCCGATTCCTACAGGTGTGGTCTTCATGGCGTACTTCTTATCACAGATCACGCCAATTGGTGGAGTCTAGTTTTCGCGGCCTGCTAGTTTGGCAATCATGGTGACAAGTTGACCGGCGGCGATCGGTTTGGCGATGTGCATCTGGTAACCCGCCGCAAGGGCTTGTTTGCGATCTTCTTCGCGGGCATAGGCCGTCAGGGCCGCGGCGGGCGTGTTACCGCCTTCATCGTGCGCGAGCGATCTGACGCGGCCGATAAAACTGTATCCGTCTTCATCGGGCATCGCGATGTCGCTGAGGATGACGTGCGGGCGCCATTCAACCAACGCGCTGAGCGCCTCGCGCGCTGACGTACACGCTTTAACTTCCGCACCGGTGCGCTCGACCACCGTGCTGATGATCTCCCGCGTTTCTCGCTCGTCGTCAACCAACAGCACGCGTAAGCCATCGAGCGAATGAAATTCCGTAGCGTGAATCTCAGGCAACACCGCGATCAGTTGGGCACGATCGGTAAGCAACGGAAACGAAGCGGAAAAAGTCGCGCCCTTGCCCACGCCGTCACTGTCAGCGGAAACCGTGCCGCCGTGAAGCTCGACCAGGTGGCGGACGATCGCGAGTCCCAAACCGAGGCCGCCAAAGCTGCGCGTCGTCGAACTGTCTGCTTGCCGGAAACGATCGAACACGCGCGGCAGAAACTCCGGATCGATACCCTGGCCGGTGTCGTTCACCGTGACTTTGATGTTTGGACCATCGCGCTGAACCCGCACGTTGATCCGTCCGCCCTGCGGCGTGAACTTCACCGCGTTCGACAACAAATTCCAGATGATTTGCTGCACACGAGCAGAGTCGGCGGAGATCGCACCCAGCGCCGGCTGCGCCCAATAGTCCAGCGTAATTCCCTTCGCATCAGCCGCCGGTTGCACGACGGCAATCGCCGCGCGGGTGACGGAACAGACGTCGAGCGGCCTGACGTCGAGATTCAATTTGCCGGAAACGATGCGCGACACGTCGAGCAGGTCGTCGATGAGTTGCGCTTGAACGCGCGCGTTGCGATCGATCGCGTCGAGTCCCTGCGCGAGCACTTTTTCGTCGCGCCGGGATTCGCGCAAGACACTCGACCACCCGAGCAGCGACGTGAGTGGCGTTCGCAATTCATGTGAAAGCGTCGCGAGAAACTCGTCCTTGATGCGATTGGCCGCTTCGGCTTCATTGCGTGCACGTTCGGCACGGAGCAACAGTTGTTCGCGCGCTTCTTCGGAACGCTGCAATTCGGTGATATAGCGCGAAAGTTCCTGCACGTGCAGCCGCGCGGCCTCGGTTTGCGCGACTGAGTTTTCGATGTTCTTGAGATACGTTTGATACGTAAAGCAGATGATGAGAATGATCGGCAGAGTCGCGACCACCGCATAAAAGCCGTGCCGGTTGATCAGAATCGCGATGATGCCGGCGGCAGACGCGCCTGCAAAATAAGTAATCGAAGTCCAGAGATAATACGTGCGCCAGGTATGCCAGACGGTTTCCTGGATCTTTGAAGCCTTTTCGATGGCGATCAAAACGGTGTTAGCGATGTACTGGGCCAGCGCCATCAAGCAAACTGCGGTAAAGAACTCAGGAGAGAATCCCTCGACCACGTTTCGCGGTGGACCGATGATCAAGTTCAGAAGGAGGACCGTAAACGACGTTGAAGTCGCCAGGATCGCGGAGTTGAACAGGATCGTGCGCGGGCGTTTGCTGATGATCAGCGTAGCCGCCACACCTTCAAGCGCCGAAACAAGAATCGCCGCGGCGCCGCCATAGAGCAACATCGTCAGGAAGACAAACGTATCGGCCACAGTAATGCGACCGCTCACCTTTGGGATCTTGATCGCGACGAGCGAACTCGCCATCACACTGAGGCAAAGAAAGATGAAGCCTGCATCCAGTGTCCGGAATGGTAATGCATACAGTGAGGCCAGTACGATCACGGCTCCCGCGGTTACCAGCGACCACATGTACACATGCCCAAAGCTGTCTCGATGAACATCAACCCGTGCCGCGCTCATTGTGTGACCTCGAGAGAATTGGCCGGTGTGGAGATGATTTCCCGGAGCGCGTCCCACAAATTCACACGCTCCAGGACGAAACTATAATCCAGCGCTAGTAATCGATGAAGTCAGAACCGTCGTCCGACGATGCCGCCATCTTCGAACCGTTCTCGCCCTTCATCATCGCTGATTGCGCGCTGGCTACCAGATCACCAGTGATCACTCCATCACCGGTAATCACTCCGTCGCCGGTGATCACGCCATCGCTGACGTAAACACCAGTCGTTAAGAGATTTTGAAACAGCAGGTTGACGGCCAGGAATGAAGCACCGTCGCCCGTGATTACGCCGTAACTCGTCAGTATATGATCGCCCGTGATCACGCCGTTGGAAAAGAACGATGGATCGAGCAGCAAGACGCCGTCGCCCGTGATTACGCCGCTGCCAAGCAGATTGCCAGGCGCGTAGATGAGTTGGTAGTGCGTGATCAGATCCTCGCCGGTGGCGTAGGTGTGATTTAGAACTATGCCACGCGACCACGAAAATGTTTTGTTCGCTACGGTACTCTCAGGCGCCGGTGGAGTTCCAACCGTTAACAACGGCGAGCCTACAGTTGCCGAACTCAAATCACTCCGAATCAACGTTGCGAGTTTCACCGCGCCCGCGATGTTCAATTGTCCCGCGCCCTGCTCGAGCATGTTGTAACCAGCCAGCGGTTGCGCGCTGTACATCAACAACGCCTTCACGAGATTTGGCGTCAGGTTCGGATTCGCTTGCAGCATCAACGCTGCCGCGCCGGCCGCGACGGGCGTCGCCATCGAAGTGCCGCTCAAGTACATCATTTTGCGCTGCAGCGAGCCGCTGTTGCCGGCGTCCAGCGACGGCGTGTGCGTTACGAGATAATTGTTGACGGCCTGCGCCTCGATCAGTTTGTTGCCGGGCGCGACGATGTCGGGCTTGATGAGATTGTCATAGTGATTGACGCCGTCGTCGTCAGTAATAAAACTTCGCGTCGGACCGCGCGAACTGAACGAAGCCACGCTATCGTCGTCGCGCGCGTCGGTGCCAAACGTGTTCGTAGCGCCGACAGTAATTGCCGAAGGTTCGTTGCCGGGTGAATGAATGTGACCGTAAAGCTTGTTTCCGTCGTTATCCTTGCCGTTGTTTCCCGCAGCCGCAAACACAACGATGCCCGCATCAACGAGCCTGCGCACCGCAAGGCAGATCGGATCGTTGCGATACGAATCGATTGCCGGCATGCCGAGACTCATGTTCACGACGCGAATGTTGTAAGCGACGCGATTAGTAGCCACCCAATCGAGCGCGCGCAGGACCGTTCCGGTCGTGCCGAGTCCCTGTGAATTGAGGACGCGCAAGTTGATCAGGTTCGCGTTTGAAGCAATGCCGAGGTATTGCCCGTTCGAGATCCGGCCGTTACCCGCGGCGAGTGCAGCGACGTGCGTTCCGTGTCCGTAAGGGTCGTCAGTGCGTCCTTCGCCGGTGAAATCTTCGCTGTAAACCACGCGCCCCGCGTTTGAGCGGTTTAGAAACGAGTGATGCGCGGTGTCAACTCCGGAATCGAGAATCGCGATGCCGATGCCGGTGCCGTCGAGTCGAGTGCTCGCCGGGTTAGGAGTCGGTCTTACTTGATCCGCGCCAGTCGTCGCCGAGAGATGGCCCATCGGTTGGGCGTCGCGGTTCAGCGAGACGTAAGCCACGTCTGAACGTGATGCAAGAGCGAGTGCCGCGTGCGCCGGAAGAGTGACGATGCGCGAGCGGAAGCTCTTGAGCTTGCGAATGTTGCTGCCAGTGAATTCGAGTGCCGTGTCGAGTGATAACTCCGGCTCTTTAGCTGGTTGAATGATGACGCGGATCAACTCGGCGCCATTACCGCCGCTGACTTTGTTGAGAATGTCTTTGGAGATCTTATGGTCCGGCGGAACGTTCAGAACGATCTGCCCGTCGATTTGAACACCTGTAAGCGCCTGCGCATGAGTCCTTCTTTCAGGAACAAAAAACGTTAAAAGAAGGAGTATGGCGAAACTACTCCACAGCATCGGGAAAAGAAAACGCTTCATTCCTGGGTACTCCGTAAAAACCGTGCTGAGGCTCGGGGCTGCGACGCTTACGACTGGTGAAGAATCACAGCGATTTCTTGGCACCGTTCGGGGCGTATTGTCGGAGGGAAAGAAGTCTAGCAAAGGATAAACAACGTTTCAACACGCTAAATGTGAAGGTTTTGTGTCGAAAAATGGGCGGTTTTTGGGGTTTATTGGGACGTTCCTGCTTGCGCGGCCGGTTTCGCCAGCAGGGTCAGATGAGGCAGTTGGCGATACCGAACTCGCAGTGAAGGACTCTCCACGAACACGAGATAAAGCCCGCCTTCCGGCACGTTTACCGTGACCTCGTAGATGTCGTCTCCGACGTGGTGCGCGATCTGGCGCTGCTGCCACGTGCCCGGAGAAAGAAAGACGAGAACGCCGACGTCTTTGAGCGCGCGAGTGCCGCCCTTGCTTGCCGAGTCCGTCAGTTTGAACCGGACTTTGTAGTCCTCGCCCGGCACCAATGGAGCTTCGCGGTTCAGGTACTCAAGGCGAAGAGTAATGTCAGTCTCTTGCGGTATTGCGGGATTAAGTTTGGCAGTCGCCTCGAAACAATGAACGACGCGCGGCGAGTCGAGCAGTAGCGACACGTTGTAAACGCCATGCTTCGGCAGGCGGGCTGTAGTCGTGTAGACGCCGGTTGTCTCTTCGCGCAGACTGCGATCGACGATCTTCACGGCGCGCGGCACACGGCGATAGTTTTGAAAGTTGCCCATCGGCGCGGCCATGCCTTCGCTGTAGTAGTAGATCATCTTGTCCGCGGGATTCGCGAACAGCACCGCACCCGGTTCTGGCGCGGGAACAAAAGCGTCAGCACTCGACGCATAAACCTTCGAAGAGCCCGGTGTTAGTTGTCCGCCGGGAAACTTCACTACGTCGACTTCCTTTTCCAGATTGATGAGCCGGATTGCGGACACCTGGTCTGAATTGAGCGAGCGGACGTATGCGAAGTTGTCGGTGAAGGCAAACTGATCGGGTGATTCACCGACTGCTTGTTCGTAAAGGACGCGATTGGTGGACGCGTCGAGAATGTAGATCTTCGAATCGGTAGGGTTTGCGACAAAGCCCCAACGGCCGTCCCGAGCAAAGCGCAGTGTTTTAATTCCGGGTTTGGTGTTGATGGTTGTCAGGACTTTGTGAGTAGCTACGTCGATAGCGGTGATCGTGCCGTCAACTTCGCTTGTTGTGTAGAGCGCTTTGCTCAAGGGCGAGAAAGCTAACGACGAAATACGAGCGCCGGTTTTAATGGTTTTTGCAGTTTCGAGTTTCGTGACATTGACGATCGAGAGCGTGCCGCTGCCGCGGTTAGCAACGAACGCAAATTGATTATTGGTTCCAAAGACGATCTCGTGAGGTCCGGCGCTGGTCGCGATCTGCTTTGCGACCTTCAGCGTCGACGTGTCGATCACCGTCACGCCGTTTTCGTCAGCAACCCACAAATACTTCTCGTCGGGTTGTAACGCGAGCCGCATCGGACCGGTTCTCGTCGCGATGTCTGCAAGTACCTTCCACGTGGTTGTATCGATAACGGCCACCTGATTTGCCTGAGGCATACTGACAAACAGCTTCGTCCTGTCTGCGGTCAACACCCAATCCTCACCCGGACTCTTCAACTGCGCGAGCGCGAGCAACTTGCTGCCGCCAAAACCGAGTAACGGATCGATTACGGAAACGCTCGCGTCTTCATTAAGCGCAAGCACGTAGAACGCATTCAGATCGACGTCCGGACGCGAACGCAGGCTTCCCTGCAAAAACGACTCGACTTTCGCGCGACACTGATCCGGTCCCGGCTGCCCGGGACGCTCGCGTTGGGCCACCCACGCCGCCGGCTTCGCGCTCGCCAGCGGCGTTTTCGTAGTGGCATCACGAAACTTGAACCGAAACACAGCGTCTTCGCCAGCCATCAATCCGGCCGCATCGCGCTTCGCCGCCGGTTCGACGGTGAACTCGATCTCGACGCCGTTTTGGACAATCTTCTGTGGACCAGTTTGAGTTTTGTCTTGCGCCCTCGCGGTTGTGGAAACCAGCACGAGGGCGCAAGTTAGCACGATTGTGAGTCGCATGGCTTGCCTCAAAATTCTCCTAGGACGGCTTTGCCGGACCAGACTACTGCCAAGTCGCATCTGTTTCGGTTCCTAATTTGGAATAGGCGAAGTAGAGTCCGGCGTCGTAGCTGACGTCTCCGGTGCACAAACGCACTCCATACCTGGCGGGCACGGCCCACAGCCCGGAGGTTGCAAATTGGAGACGCGAATGATTCCCCAAATGCCGCCATCGAAGTGGAACGACTGGAACGTGCGATAGAGATAATCTCCCTGCACGCGGAACAGCCCGCCGGCTCCGTTCTTCGGCAGGAAGTCGAAGTGCGTGCCTGGTCCAACTCCAGCTTGCGAACCGACCCAATTCGAGAACGGATTACTGCCAATCACTGACGAGCCATTGGTATAAGGCTGGGCCTCCCAAATGTGACCGTGCAGCAGGTAGTTGTCGTTGCGCGGGTGGCCGCCAGGATGGAGCATGCGGATGCGCAGTTGAGATCCGGGCAGAACCTGGAACACCGGCGTTACCGGATCACCACCGACCTGCGCGTTTGATAACACGTTGGTGAAGTCAAACTCGCGAGTCTTCTCGAGTGGCGTGTCGGGTGCAAAACCGATGCGTTTCCAAAGTGGCTCGGTGCGATAGTTGACGGCCTTTTGTCCAGAGTCTTCCGCATCTTCTGCTTCAGCCAGATTCGGCACGGCGATGCCAAATGCGCTGGTCGTTCCGCCGTTGAAGCCATTGAAACGAAGATTGATGTCGTTCTGGAAGATAGTCACAAACTCGCGGAAGAAACCGCCGTTTTGTAAGTTGATGTTGACCTGCGCGCGTGAACCGGTCGAGTCGTTCCAGGACGATCCTTTCGGTTCGATGATGAGCGCGCCGAAGGCGGCTTTGTTTGTGTGCTTGATCGGATCGGCCGGCGACAGATTGGTCGCGCCAAACTCGACGGGCGTCGCAACGCCAGTGTTGTTTGGACCAGTCACGATGTCGCCTGCGTACCATTGGTATTCGATCGTCTGTCCCGGCGACACTGTCTGCACCGGATTGAAGCCGACGTTCATACCGTCACTTCGCGTGATGTCCATGTAAACCAACTGCGGATGCAGTCCGACGTCAGCAGATGGCCGGATTTGATTAGCATTGAACCTCTCGACGATCATCGGTAGCGTGTTGAAGCCGTCGAGATCGAACTGTGTGCCCGCGGGCAACTTGTTAGTGAGCGCGACCACGATACACTCGCCGGCACTCGCGCGCAGGATCAGCGGCTCGATTACCACCCCAGCTTTAACCTTACCTGTTACCGGATCGAGGTCTTCCGTACGGAAGTACGTGATCGCGGTCGGATCGTGCAGCTTGCCGCCGTTGGTTTCACGCGGGTTGTAAACCAGCGTGCCGTTGGGCAGCGCCTTCTGTGCGGTGGTCGCAGTTACTTTGTACGATCGCGTCGTAGCCGCTTTCGGACAAACGCCACTGAAGTCGCCCTGGTTGGTCCAATCAAGCGAGTTGTTCTTCGGATTGTTCGGAAGCTCGAGCAAGTCGACTTTCTTAGTTGCGTAAACTCGCATCAAGCCCCAGAGACCATTCCACTGATCGTCAACACCCTTGCCGGGCTGGTAGAGAAAATCAGCCGTTTTGCCGTCAGCCTTGCGCGGCAATTTCGGCACGACGAACTCAAAGTGTTCGGAGATGCCCATCATCTGGTTGTTGCGGAAACCGGAATTCGCGTCGGAAGGTTCAAACTTCCACTTGATTCCATTAAAGCCGAAGTTGTGACCTTCTTCGTGCGCTCCGACCAGGATGCGAATCTGAACCGGATCGTCCTCATAAGCTCTCAGCAACGGAGTGAACGGATCGCCCGGTTGCACGTCGGCTGTCAGAGGCGGATAGAAATTTGGCTGCACGTTGAATCGCGGATCGGCACGCAAAACATTCGAACGATAGACGTGCGAGAGATTGCCTGCGAGACCTGCGGCTTGTGTGTTGGAGTTTGGATCGCGCACGCGCATCGCCACCGGTTCGTTGCGATAGTTCACGCTCATCGTGCCCACATCGGCAGCGGCGATCGCTTCCGGACACGGCGGTGGGAAGTTACTGCCGGGGCAGATCTGCGCCGGTTCGAGCAGAAACGGCAGACCCGGCTCGTTCTTCGCCGGCGGATTCACCGGGCGATTTCCGTCGTAAGCGAGTTGGAAGTCAGCAAACTCCAGCAGAAACTCGCGATAGCTGTCGGCGACGTTGGAAGTAAGAATGTCAGCGCGCCAGCTCGTTGGACCACCATCGAAACGCGGTGGCACTCCGGCGCCGCCGAAGATGGCACCCGTTTCCGGATGACGCCACTTCGAACCCTGCGGCTCGATCACCAAACCAGCGTAAAGACCGGTTTGCTGATGCGTCGATGGACCAAAGTGATCGTGCGTGAAAACAGTGCGCAATGTGCGATCTTGTCCGAGGTTGTTGAGCACGTTGTCGGCGTACCAACGTTGCACGGTGGTCTTGGCGCCCAGGACATTAAAGAATGGATGCGCCCTTGCTTTCGGACACACGGTCGTATTGTCACGCGCGTCGCCAGAATCGATACCCGTGCAACCGTTGAATGCCCTGATAGCGCGAATGCGTTCGATAACTTCTTCAGGGCTGAACGTTCCGTCTTCGTAATTAAAACCGTTAGCTGCGCCGTCGGAAGCGAGCACGTCAAACTTCACGAGGTGAATGTGTTGGCCCATCGTGTCGGTGGGCGTGCGCACCTGAAAGTCGTCCTGCAGATAAACACGTGGGACGAGGTTCGTCTGATGAAACGTGATGCAATCGTTCGTGTTCGCGCGGAAGAAGAGCGGCTCAGGCGCGCGTGTGCCGTTGAGCGTTGGTTGTACGTCGGCCCACAGAGTTGAAATACGCGACTGTCCGAAGTGCCACGCGGCTTTGTTGAGCTTGATGTCGAGTTGAATGTTTGCGCCTTTGTAGAGACGCGCAACACCGGCTGCTGCACCTGTATCGCTAACGCAAGGATCGGCTAGTGGAGCCCCCTGCGCTTTCGGCCGGCCGTTGGTGATGAAGTTGGCGGCGGCACCTTCCGGAGTGAAACTCGCGTGAGTACGCACGGCGTGGAAATCCATCGCCGCTAACTCGGCAGCCGTTCCGGTTTCCGGAACAAACACGGCTTCGGCCTTCACCAATGACTTATCAAAATCGAGACGTGCCTTGTTGAGATCAAACTGCGGCAGGTGTTCCTTGTGATGAACCGCCGTGCCGCCAATGATGTAGTGACGAGGCAAGCCGCCGTCGTCGATCACGTCAAGTGGCGGTGTCGGTGGTCGATGACCGGCTTGGGCCGCAATGTAGAACGGATAGCCCTGAAAAGCAGGCGTCGGCATCACGGGCATCACGATCGTCGGAATCGGGACTAAGGCCGGGATCGGTGTGCCTGCGGCGATCTCAGCGTCCGGCAACCTGCGGGAGGTTGAAGTAGGCCGGCCGTTCGCGTCGAGTTTTGTTCCAGCTTCGAAGACGTCGTGTACGCGAAACAGTTCCCACATGCCCATCGCAAAGTGCGGATAGAAATGGCAATGGAAGATCGCGTCGCCCGGTGTTTTGTTGCGATTGCCTGCGCCGCCGTGCGCGATCTCGGTGGTGAACGAGTAAGCAGGACCCTGTGCCTGGCTGTCGAGATAGGTCGAGTTATCGCTTTCTGGCGTGTGAAGCCATTGATGCGCGTGCAAGTGATGGATGTGATGTTCCTTCGGTCCCGCGTGCGCGACGCGCATCTTGACGTTGTCGTTCATGTACGCGTGATGCACGTTTGATGGATCGTCCGGGAAGAAAACCTTTGTCGCCTTGAATCCCGTGATTAACTGGCCAGTGCTGTTCCTCGTGTTCGCCGGTATGTCGACGATCTGTGCCGGATCGCCGATAACCCATGACGACAGGAAGAATTCCTCGAACAAACAATCCGGGCATTTCGCCATCGGCCCGACGCCGAAACGGTTCGCGAGAATCTCGGCGCCGATGCCGGCGGTGCCGTAGTTGATCGCAAACGCGTCGCGAACGCTGTGCAACGTGAACGCCAGCGGATTTGGCTGGCCGTTGATCTCCTCATCGAACTGTGGAAACGCCTGCACCGCTTTGATCTCATCGTGATAGACGACGGTGAATTCGCGGAACGGCTGATTGCGATCCGGTTCGACTGGATTTGGACGATACGTGTTAACCGGGAATGGGCCGCGATTCGGTCCGGTGATGATGGCGTTGAGATCCGAGTGCACGATGTTGTTGTTGGCATCGAGCATCTTCAGGATCGGCGTGCCTGCGGGACGAGTGCTGTTGGCAGGATAGACCGCGTCGTAATTGATAACCGGATGCTTGCCTGGCGTGAGCACCGGCGTGCCGTCCGCGTTCTTTTTCGTGGCGAGCGCGAGGTCCTGTTCCGTTACCTGGCTGCGATACCATTCGGAGCCTTTCGCCTCAATGTTCACCGAGCCAAACAAACCCATCGGCAACGAACCGCCGTCGCCTTCACCGCCGGTCGTCGCAGCAGTGCTGTAAAGGAGGTGATTGCCTTCTTTTTGCGCGTAGAGCGTGTAGACGATGTTGTTGCCGGGCGCGACGAGACTGCTGGGATTCGTTCCCACGTTTGAGCCGTCGTCCAGGATGCTGTTTTTCAGTTGCAAGCCGACAACGTGGATTGAGGCAGTGCGGGTGGCCGGTTGATTGTCGTCGGCGCGTTGCGGATCGAGAAGGTTTTGAAAAAGTATCTCCAGGCAGTCGCCGATGTTCATGCGCAAGACGATTGGACGCGCGCGTTTGTAAGCTTTTAGTCGAACCTTGCCGGGTACGAGTGCGGTACTGGTGCTACTTGTTGATTCGACGTCGCGCCGCAAGGCGTAGATCATTCCCGCCGGATTCACGGCGCCGAGACGGTTGTAAAAGAACGGCTGATCGAAAGCGACGACATTGGCTTTGATCGTTCGCTCACAGGCTGGTGTGGGAACAATCTCTTCGCCTTCTGTCTGGGCGTTGACTGCTTCCGCGAAAAACAAGACCAGAATTCCGGCCATCACGGCGAACGCGATGGTGTTACACGACTGCGCAAACTTCACCCTTGCTCTCATTGGTGTGCTCCTGGATGTTGTTGAGGGGAGTGGTCGGGTAAACCTTGCAGGTGCAAACTATGTACCTTGTAATTTGCTAGCGAAATGATGATCGGTGTGTTGCGCCACGTTCCACAAAACCGCGCGCCGTGTCACACCACGTTGCACTTTTGGCATCACGTGCCGACGGTTTCGCGTAAATCTTCGCGCAGACCGAAGCGCCGCAGTTTGCGATAGAGTGTGGGCCGGTTGTAGTTGAGAATTTGTGCGGTGCGTTTGATGTTACCGCCGGTTCGTTCGAGTGTTTGCGCGATCGCTTCGCGCTCGATGTCTTCCTTGGTTAGGTGTGGCGGTATCACACAGCGGAAGTTTGACTTTGGTGACGCTTGCAATTGATCCGGAAGGTCGTTCGGCATTAAATAGTCGCCGTGAGCGAAGAGCACCGCATGTTCGATCACGCTTTCCAACTCGCGCACGTTGCCGGGCCAGTTGTAGCCGTTGAGAACTGAAAACGTGCTCGGCGAGATTCCGCGCATGCGTTTCTTGTATTTCCTCGCGAGCCGCAATAGAAATGTCTCACTGAGTATTGCAAGATCGTCCGGACGTTCGCGCAAAGGCGGCACCTTGATGCGCACCGTACTGAGTCGAAAATAAAGATCGGTTCGCAGTGTTCCTTCACGAATCATCTGTGCGGTCTCGCGATTAGTTGACGAGATGAGACGAAAGTCGACCGGAATCTCGCGCTCGTCGCCGAGCCGCCTCACTGTTCTCTCCTGCAACACGCGCAACAGTTTCGTCTGAAGATAAACAGGCATCTCGGCGATTTCGTCCAGCAACAACGTGCCGCCCATGGTTGCTTCAAGGAGCCCGCGGCGATCGCTCAGCGCGCCCGTGAACGACCCTTTGCGATAACCAAACAGTTCCGACTCGATCAACGTGCCGGGAATCGCGGCGCAGTTGATCCGAATGAAAGGCCGCTTCGCGCGCTCGCTTTGCGCGTGTAACGCACTGGCAATCATCTCTTTACCGGTGCCTGACTCGCCTTCGATCAGCACCGAGGCGTCGGATGGAGCGGCAGTGCGAATGATCGTGCGCACCTGTCGCAGCCGCGGATTGTTGCCGACGATTCCGAAGTCGTCGCGGTCTTGAAACGCCGTGGCTTTGTGCGACTCGTTCTCTACTTTCATCGCCTTAAACTGCAAGGCGCGTTCGGTCAGCAACAGGATTTGTTCAAACGTGAACGGTTTTTCGAGGTAGTAAAAAGCACCGCGTTTGATCGCTTCGATCGTTACGTCGAGCGAGCCGTGTGCTGTCATGAGCACGACTTCGGTTTCCGGCGCGGCTTGTTTGATGTGTTCGAGTAACTCGATTCCATCGGCGTCGGGAAGACGAAGATCGAGAAACACGAGATCGTACCAATGGCGCGCGAGCAATCCTTGAGCTTCCGCGGCGGTTGAAGCGCTACTAACTTCGTAACCGTGATCGCGCAGGAGCAGGTCGAGCGCAATCGTGATTGTCTGTTCGTCATCGACGGTGAGAATACTGGCAGGCATACGGGTACCCTTCCTCTGTGCTCAATGCTGGGTGGATTATGGGAGGCCGTCTCGGCGCGGAAATAATTGATGCTCAGAATCTGGGGCCTGAGTTGCGCCCTTTGAGACGGGCAGCGGATAATCCCACTTAAATGAGAAGAATGAATGAAAAAGTTGCGTCAGATTCGGCGAGAGTGAATTGTTTTTGAAACATTTTCATGACGTGAGGGTTAATGCTACTGGGCTGAACGTGACAACTATCGAACGAAACTTACTGATTGGTCTGGTGATTTCGCTTGCCGCTGCTTCCGTTAACGCGCAGAAAAGAGCTATCGGCTCTGCGTGGGATGGAGTGGTTGTGAGCGCCAACGAGGCGACGCGTGAAATCACGCTCAACAATTTACGAGGCGACAAGAAACAGACATTCGTCGGCGTGCTTGAAGCCGGCTACATGCAGAAGTTGAAGACGGGACTTTTCGCGCACTGAGCATGTCGGAATTCGAACCCGGACTCCGCATCCGAGTTTTCTACAAAGAGAAGTCGGAATACGTCTCAGGGAAGAAAGTGAAAGTCGCGCTAATCCATCGCGTCGAGTTTCTTGGCCGCGATCAGTTCACGATGATTCGTGAAATACTCGGCTTGTCGCCGGCAATTCCGGTCGCGCGCGCGAATACCGACAAGTTGCCGCCGGCGAATCCGCTGAAAGTTTATACCTCGTTTCAGCAACCGGAGCTCGAGAAACGGTTTCACAATTGGGTCGAGCGCTGGAACAACGAGGACGGAAAGAAATACGGGCTGATCGAGCTCGTGGATCAATTGGCGAAGTCGGATGTGTCCGTAGTTTTCTTTTGGGGCTTTGATGAGTTGCCCTACATGTTTTCACTGCAAATGTTCGATCCTCGGGGTAATCCGCACACTACTTCTCCGGCCACCGCGCAATTCGTGACGATCGATAACGAGGGTCTGAAGTTCCTCTGGCTTCGAGGGCTCCTGGAACGACGGACGCCCACGCCGAGAAGGGACTGATCGAGAAGGAATTCGAAAAAAGAATGAAGGCCCGAAAGTGAATGGGCGCCGAGCTGAAACCACAGGTCAGGCTTTACGCCATACTCGCACGTGAAGCGCCTATCGCCGTTGTGTTTCGGACGCGGACCATCGAAACGGGTGCAGGGCTCTTCGAAAAAGAAAACAAGCTCCGGCTGAACCATCGTGACGGTGAAGGAGAACTGGCCGAAGGTTTCAAGCTACCGAGAAATTTCAAAGTCAAACAGCTTGATGGACATCCCGGCGGTGGTGAAGACAGTCCAATCATGGACTTACGTCTCGCCCGCAACGGTTGGAAACAGATCCAGGACGGAGTGGAAGTAAACAGACCCAAAAGGAGCACTCCCGTGTCGAAAATCGTCGGCTTCTTTGTCGCATTCATCATGATTGCGACCTTTTCGTTCAACGCCTTCGCGCAGGATCTCTCACCTGCGGACCTCACGAAAGTCGAACAGGCTTTTGAGAACGGCAACAAGCTGATGGAGCAACGCAAACATGCCGAAGCGTTGACCCATTACAAGCAGGGGCTCGCGCTTGTGCCCAGGAACGCGGCGCTCCTCTTCAATGGCGGCATGGCTGCTTTTGCCAGCAAGGACTTCAACACCGCGCTCGATCTGTGGAAACAGATGAAAGCTGTTGCGCCGTCAGACTGGCAGGTACGCACCAAGCTTATTCAGACGTACCAGGCGCTGGGAAAGAACGCCGAGCGAGACGCTGAACGAACCGAGCTGTTTGCGATGTGGAAGAAAGGTGAACCAAAGGAACTCAAAGATCGGGTTCAATATTGCCGCGAACAGTTTGAAGTAAATGAGAAGAAAGTGCTCGCCTTCGAGCACTTCGAACTGACAGGTAATCGGGCGCTCCGTTATGTCTTTACTATTCTCGACGCAACCGAAGAGGCGGAAGACTGGCGCATCTCGCTGGGCTCGTATGACATCACAAACAACATCTGGCGCGAGACACGCAATCCCAAACCGAAAGAAGGCGAACGGCTGTTTCACCTCGACGGCTATTACAAAAACGGCGGACACGCGACCTTCGGGATGTACTTCCCCGAACCGACCTACGATGAGACGCGTGCGTTTGTAGTCAAGATACTCGAAGGCAAAGATAAACCGATGTCGAGTACGATGCCGGCAGCGCCAAAGCCCGCAGCGACACCGAGGCCTTAAGTCGGCATTCTCACAACGTTTTTAGATTCGCGTTTGCGCAGTGACGGAAAGAGCATCGGCACTGAGCGGCGATACGCTTCGTACGTTTCGCCGTGCTCGCGGACCAGATCCCGTTCTTCCAGTTGAATCGCGATCAGAATGTAGGCCGTCGTGGCAATTGAAAAAAGCAGGTGCGCTGAAGTCATCAACGGCGTCGCCCAGAACGCGAAGAGCCAGCCAACGTACAGCGGGTGTCGCACCACACGGTACGGCCACGGCGTTACAAAATTCATCCCGCCTTCGGGTTGGCCCAGCAAGTAGCGCCACACCTGCCGCATGCCGAACAGATCGAAGTGGTTGATCAAAAACGTCGAAACCAGCACCAGTCCCCAACCAAAGGCAAACAAAGCGCGCAACACGAACCGGCCCGTCGGGTCTTCAACCGACCAGATCACACCACCCAACGGCCGCCACAACACGAACAAAAGTATGAGCGCGATACTCGAAAAGAGAACGTAAGTGGAGCGCTCGATCGGCTTCGGCACGATCCGGGTCCACCAATCCTTGAACCACTTGCGCGCCATGACGCTGTGTTGCACGGCGAAAAGCATCAGCAATCCGGCGTCGATAGCGAAACTGATCAGAAACGGTCCGGTCGCGGGGCCGTCGAGCGCACTGGGAACGCCGAAGTTGCCGATGAATCCGATCGCGTACAGAAACGTTCCGAGAAAGATCACATAGCTGAAAGTTCCGTAAGCAAAGAACAGGATTCGTTTGAGCATTGTCTTTGTCTCCACTTCTAATAATTCGCGTCATGATCGCGCTTTCGTTGCTTTTCGGCTATGGGAGTTTAGTCCCGGTTTGGATATACTCCGGGGCCTTCACATGGGACTTTTGTCTCGGTCGTGACGTTTCGATGAGCAAGCGGGCAACACAGCGAATTCGCTATCTCCGCACGCGTGATGGAGTGCAGCTCGCCTGGGCTGAAGCGGGTGCGGGCCCAACGCTGATTAAAGCCGCAAACTGGCTGACCCATCTCGAATACGAGTGGGAAAGCCCGGTCTGGCGGCACTGGATTCGTTTCTTCTGCGACCACTTCCGTTTCATCCGTCACGACGAACGCGGCTGCGGCATGACCGACTGGAACGTCGGCGACCTCTCTTTCGCACGCTGGGTCGAGGATTTGGAAGCCCTTGTTGACGTTGTAGATCCGCAAGAGCCGTTTGCCTTACTCGGCATTTCTCAAGGCGCAGCGACGTGCATCGCTTATGCCGTGAAGCATCCGGAGCGTGTTTCTCAACTGGTGCTTTACGGCGCCTACGCACGCGGAACCTACGAGCGTGGCGATCCGGATAAAGAACGCTTCTATCGCGCACTCATCGAGATGACCCGCGTCGGCTGGGGCAAAGACAATCCCGCATTCCGGCAGGTGTTCACCTCACGCTTCGTTCCGGGCGCAAGCGAGGAACAGATCGGCTGGTTCAACGAGCTCTGCCGCAAAACAACGTCCCCGGAGATCGCTGCACGACTACTCGAAACGCGCGCCGAGATCAACGTCGTCGAACTGCTCGGCAAGGTGCAGGCGCCGACGTTAGTGCTGCACTCACGCGACGACGACGTGATTCCGATTGCGGAAGGACACATCCTCGCGGCGGGAATTCCGGGCGCTCAATTCGTCGAGCTTGATTCGAAGAACCACATCCTGCTGGAAACCGAACCAGCGTGGGAACGTTTCTGTGCTGAAGTGCTGGACTTCATGCACATCGAAGCCGCGACTCGCGGTGAAGATCCGGCGTTTGCGTCTCTTTCGCCGCGCGAGCGAGAGGTGTTGGCGTTGATTACAGAAGGCCTGGGGAATGCGGAGATTGCGGAGCGACTTTCAATCAGCGAGAAGACCGTTCGGAACCACGTTTCCAATCTATTCGACAAGCTCGGTGTCTGGACCCGCGCGCAGGCGATGGTCTTCGCGAACGACCATGGGTTTTCGGCTGTGACCTCGGCTAAACATTGACACTCATTAACTCACGGTAATAGACTGCCGCTCGCTTTCAACTAAGCCTCGTTCTTACTTAGCTCGTTCTCGTTCTGCTAGCTCATTTTACTTTCTGGCCGTTCACTAGCTCTCTTCTTCACCCTCTTAGGAGAAGTCGCATGCCTCAATGGAGTCTTTCGTTCTGGATTGTCCTTTTTAGTGCCGGCTTTACCGGCAGTGTTCTGGGCGTCCTGATCAGCAATTTCGTTCCTGGCGGCCGCGCCCGGGAGCGCTTCACGTGGTATCCGAGATCCGGCGGCGCCGTTGGCTTGTTCTTGTGTATGGTGCCGGCAGCCCTCTTCCTCCGCGACGCAAGTGCTTTTATCTCGCTTCCGATAACGTTTCTAACCGGACTCATTGTCTCCTACTTGTTCTCGCGCTTACCGCGCATCAATCAGTTTCTGGAAAAGCAGCCGGCGGCAAAGCCTGATCCTCCAGCCGAACCAAAACCGAATTCAATGAGTTTCAGGAAGGACTGGAACGTCCGGCCTCGATACGAAACGGAAGAAGACGGGTTGTTTGTCGGCCGCAAAGAATTTCTCGAACGTTTGAACAGCCATTTCATTTCGCGGAGTGGCGGGACGATACTGATTAGCGGTGTCCGCGGTGTTGGTAAGACCGCGCTGGTCGATCAGGCGCTTGTCACCTCCCGGCGGAAGATGCAAAACCGTTACTGGAAAGACACGTGGAAATATTTTGAACGAGCGCGGCCCTGGCACTTCATCGATCTCAAAGCACGCCGCACCCTGCTCGAACTCGAAGGTCACACCTCACCCGAGACCACGAATTATCTTACTTTGAAGGATGCCGCGGCACGCTACGCGAAATCCACGCCTCGTTGGTGGCAAAAGTTTGATCCGGTCGATCGCCGCATCCGGCTCATGCACGAAGCCTCACGCTGGCAACTCTTCGTTTTGAAGTTCAGCGCGTCTGACATTTCCGGAGCGCTGCCTGAACCAGGACAAATCGTGACCGGCAAGCCGCGCATCAATCCGGAAAAGCTCTTGCGTTCAATCATTCACAAGCTCTACATGACTTTCGATCCTTCCCGCTCTGAACTGGAAGCGCGCGTGCTCAAGTGGAGTTTGCGCGACAAGGCCAAGCGGCAACTGTTCTTCGAGACACTCAACTCGGCCTACCGGAAGTCGATCACCAAGTCGTACAAGGAAACCATTTCAAACACAATCAGTAATCTGCTGAAGCAAACTCAAACTTCCACGTGGGAAAGCAAGATTAACGTCGAAAAGGTAGGCATCGTCTTATTGTGCGTGGGCGCCGGCATAGTGTTTTCCTTGCTCGAGTGGGATCGCGCCTGGAGACCTTTGGAAAAACTCATGTTCTACGGCGTTCCCACGGCGATCACCGGATACTTCTTGTTGTCGTGGGGTTTCAAACGCACTCGTGAGAAAACTTCGGATCAAGCTCGGCAGTCGTCATTCTCTTACGAGTACGACTACTCGCTGCATCAGATGCGGCAGGATCTCGAATCGCTCGTGCGCACGCTGAGTCCCGGTTACGACGACTCGCCAGAGTCTCACGATCCTTTCCGCGGTTTTCGCCGCACGATCGTCATCTTCGACGAGCTCGACAAACTGGAGCAGGCCGATCAGCAGTTAGACGACGTCATCACGCACTTCAAAAACTTCTTTACGCTCTCGGAAGCTGTGTTTGTTTTCCTCACTGACCATGAGTTTTACGAACACTTGACACGCGAGACGGTGAAGGCGCAGTTGGCGCGCCACTACCCACCGCAACACACGTTTTTCACTGAAAAGATCTATTTACGAAAGCCGGAGTTTGCGCGCTTTCGCGAAGCGTTCTTCAGGTTTACCGACGATACATGGCTCGAACAGCACACACGCTCGTTGCCTTCCGATCCGATGTTGATCGACGACATCTTGAAGCGTGATGAAAAGAAGGTCGAGCTTATCAAACACGTGCCGCTCGAGGCTTTGACGCAACTGTACGTGCAGCGGCGTCAGTACAAAGACGAGCAAACCAAGGCTATCGAACAGGAGTTTGAAACACGGGAGGGAATAAAACAGGCGACGGCGGTGGCCCAAATCTGGGCCAGCGAAGCAGCGAGAGCTGGTGGAACCGTGGAGTCTCGAAATTTCAGACAGGACTTTCATAAAGCGGACGGCTGGAAAAATGCCGAAGCAGTTTCCTTTCTTTATCATCGCCGCGAGGACTTCGGGGTCACCGACCAGACAACCATCGACAAGATGTTCAAACGGCTCGACACCAATTTGTTGTCGCGATACGAAAGTGTTGACAGCGCGCCGTTTACGTTGAGTGACTTGGCCCGTGCGCTTTGCTTTCAAACGCGTAATCACTATTTCGATCTCTACAACGCCGTGTACGACTACGTTGCTTCCTACGAAGACGGCGCGCCGGTATTGGTGCTTGACCCAGGCCGCTTTGCACACGAGCCCAAGCTGTGGTCGCGTTATCAGCAGCTTCTCGAGATCGCTTTCGATAGCGCGCGTGAGAATCACCCTTCACGTGAGTACTTCAATGCACTGTTAATGGAGTCGTTGTATCGCGCCTTTGACAGACGGCGAACCGGTGAAAACGTAAAGATCGGAGAAATACTTTTTCCGCCGCGCGACGAGCTCGCGGCCGTAGCAACAACGCTGCTGGAGAAAGAAAAGCCTGAGTCTGTGGCAATTACGCCGGCGGTTGGAGGCGAGGTCGACACTATCCAACAGTTGGTTAATTTGGTGAAGGTTGCGACAGCCAGGCTCAGCGCTCCGCAAGCCGCGGCAGCCGACCAGAACGGCGCCAGGGTTCAGGTACAACCGTATACCGATCGCGACGCGGACAAGATCAACTACGCGCTCATCAGGTTGCTGCGACTCGCGTTGGCCCATAACGCCATTCGCGGCGTGACACCCGATTTTGAAGTTCGCTTGAAAGACAACAAAGCTAAGCCAGAGTCGCTTAAGGATCTGGAGTTTGTTTGGAACGACAATTCTTATTCGATTATCAGAAGCGTCGTGCGCGAACAGCACGAACAGGACTTGATTAATTTTTGGCAGGAACATGGAAATGAGCTGGACGCTTTTGACATTGAACTCACGGGGCTGTGGTCGCCTCTGGCGGTTGGCGGCGAAACCCTGAGAATACGCACGGCCATCGGCGAGTTGAGAACGAAAGCCGAGGTGATCGGTATCGGCCAGGGAACGATCAGCGGACCGGATGCGGGCGCACTGAAAGCCAATGTCGGTTCACGTGATAGTCGAGATGCTCTTTGGCCGAGAGCAATTCTCGATCGTATTCGCGCTGAAGAGGACGCCGATGTGATCGAAGCGTTTGATAGAACAGCGACCGAGCCTATCATGGCCCAAGTGCTTTCACGTAAGTCAGAGATTGAGCGGAAGATCCTCGTACCGGTCCGCGGGATTGTGCATCCACGCAACACGGATTACGTCATGTACCTTGTTGTTGGTCCAATGCCGGGAACGGAAATCGATTTAGCTGCCGTGAAGTCGTTATTGCCGGAAAAGACATCGGTGTTTTTGTATGTGACTGGTAGAGAGGCGCCGGAGTTCAACGCACCTGTGCCCGAGGGAATACAGATCTACGCTTCTCCTTTAACAGGTGCACCGCAACCGCGTCAGGGCGCGGCGAGGCTAATCGCGGACTACGTCGCGGTCGCGTCGAAGGAACGACTCGCCAAGGTTATCACCAGGCTTCAAGAGGCACAGTACAAAGACGCGCAACTCGCGCAACGTGCCGGTGCGGAAGTGCTTGGTCCAATTGTTTACGGGAGTGGCCTACCTGAGACTCTGATGCACTACAGTCTTGATCGAGCCACACAGTTGCTGAAAGAAAAACGAGAGCGCTTTATCGAGGTCGGACTGGCAGACTGGACGGACTTGGACGGCAATTGGTCCGCCGAGAAAGCTACGAAGCGCCTCGCTTCGGAGATCGCTGCCAAAGGTCAAATTTCGTCCGTATTTCAGGAAGTTGTCGAACGGTCCGTGTCGGAGATGTTCAGTGAACCAGCGAAAGTAACACCGGGCACTTGGGTAAAAACGTTTCTATCGGCAACTGAAGAACCGGACGCAATCTGGCTAATGTTGGTGAAGTCAGTAATCAAACAGTTAGTAGGGGAAAAGATGGACGAGGCGAAGATTATTGATCAGTCCTTACGATCGGCCATCAACGAACACTTCGTTCCGTGGTTGGCAAACAGCTTACAGACAGCGCTGCGGAGCACCAATATCAACACAGGGATGGCTTTATCTCTTACGGAAGCCGAGCGGGAGTTGGAGCGGCAACGCCGGAGTCTGCGAGCGAGTCCGCTTCCGCCAACCATAGCCACACCACCGAGTGGCGGATTACCAGCTCCAACTCGGAAGCGTAATACTAAGTAAGAGGAGTTTCAGAGACGCGCCTGATTTTGTTGTTGAAGTAACTGAACAAACTGCCGCAGTTCGTCGAGGTTGAGGTCGGAAACAACCCAGTAAGCCATGCCGCCGTTGGACCAACGAATCACGTTATAACCATGGTTCGCCGAAGCGCTTTCAGTCATTGCCGCCGGCTCGGTCGACGGCCAGATGAACACGTTGATCGAGTGTTGCCGGCGTTGATAGACCAATGCGGCAAAGCAACCTCTTCAAAACGAACTATTTTGCTTTGATCTGGCAACGAACTCCTCGCTCCCCCTGGCGCCCTTACAACTTGAAGACTGCAAAGCTCCCCTGTTTATTCCCAGGAATATTCGCGCACCGGTTTCGGTTTGTATAGCTGAAACGAATTGTTCTACGAAGGAGTGAAAGGCAATGAAAAACTTGATTAACTGGCTGTTCAATCCACCGACCGACGGTCCGCGCGCGATTATCCTGATCCGGCTAATGGCAGGATCGGTGTTCCTTTGGGAAGGGATTCTTAAGTTTGTTTACCCTAACCAAGGCATCGGGCGTTTTACAAAACTCGGTTTTCCGGCGGCGCACTTTACGGCGACTGCTGACGGTTGGTTGGAGATTATCGGTGGCGTGTTACTGCTGACGGGTTTCATGACGCGTTTTATCGCGGTGCCGTTCATCATCGAGATGTTGGTGGCGATGCTGTCGACAAAAATTACGTTGTACCTCGGCACCTCTCCGCTGCCACTGCCTCCAGTGCCGCCGCAAGTCGGTGTGTGGGCAGTGTTGCATGAGATCAGATCGGAGTTCGCACAACTGTTTACTTGCGCGTTCTTATTACTGGAGGGACCCGGGCGATGGTCCGTCGACGCGCTGTTGGCGCGGGCGCCGGGTTATCGCGCGACGACGATGCTTCGATCCGCGGCCCACTGAATGATGTTTCGACGTTCGATGGCGGCGGCCATCAGATCGGGGAATACGTCCGGAGAGCAGGCGAAGCACGGAACACCAAGGGCTGCCAGCTTACCGGCGAGATGTTGACTGAAACCAGGAGCACCTTTGTCGTCGAGCGCGAGCAACGTGATCAGTTGCACACCGGATGAGACCAGGGCGGCGGCGCGCTTCAACATCTCTACCTCGTTTCCACCTTCGAAAAGATCGGTGATTAAAACGAGGATCGTGTCTGACGGGTCGCGTACCAGGCTCTGCGAATACCCGAGCGCGCGATTGATGTCGGTGCCGCCTCCCAGTTGCGTTCCGAACAGGACCTCAACAGGATCTTCGAGCAGTTCCGTTAGATCGACCACGGACGTATCGAAGACCACCAGTGAGGTCCTGACCGAACGAATCGACGCCAGCACCGCCGCCATGATGCTTGAATAGACCACCGAGCCGGCCATCGAGCCGCTCTGGTCCACGCACAAAATGATGTCGCGCAAAGCTGACGTGCGGCGGCCAAAGCCGATGCGCGTTTCAGGAATGATGGTTTTGTAAGCCGGTTGATAGTGCTTGAGGTTCGCGCGAATGGTGCGCTCCCAGTTGATTTCATTGTGACGCGGGCGGCGATTCCTGACGGAACGGTTCAAGCTGCCGGTTACAGCTTGGCGCAGCGGGTTCGCGAGTTTGCGATCGAGTTCGTCGACAACTTTTCGCACCACCATGCGCGCCGTTTCCTTGGTCTTGTTTGGCATCACGCGGCTGAGCGATAGCAGCGTCGCGACCAGATGCACGTCGGGCTCGACGGCCTCCAGCATTTCAGGTTGGAGCAGCATCTGTTTGAGCCCGAGCCGTTCGAGCGCGTCCTGCTGCATGATGCGAACAACGGAATTGGGAAAATAATCGCGAATGTCGCCCAGCCAGCGCGCAATCTTTGGTGAAGAGCCACTGAGACTACCGCTGCGTTCCGAGTCGTACAAAGCTTCCAGCGCGCGGTCCATCTGTAGATCGCGTCCAGACAGTTCGTAGCCCGTGCCGTCGGCGTCGTTCGCGCCGAGTATCAAGCGCCAGCGGCGCAGTTGTTCTTCGTTTGCGCTCATGACTGGTATTCGAGACCGAGAATTTGTGCGACGAGTGGCAACACCTTGCGCGCGCGATCTTCGTCCAGGGTTGACGAAGCGAGGGTCGCACGCTGCAACGTCACACCGGCGCCACGCCGCGCCAGCGCGCCGATCTGACTTCTCTCGGGCGCGCTGAAAGTCGAGAAAGTGCGTCGCAACAACGGCAAAACATTCGGGAAGATCTCACTCTTCACCGAACCAACCCATTCATCCAATATGCGCCACAGCTCTTCGTTATGCAGGAGTATCAGGCCACTGCCACGCAGGAACCCGTCGATCCACGCCATCGACTGCACCGGATCGACCGCTGGCGCGATTGCCAATCCCATTCTTCGTTCGACCTCCTCGGCCGCCAGAAGCTTTTGATCGAACAGCAGACGGCAACAGCGGCCGGCGATCACGCCATGAAGACCTACCTGGTCCACGAGTTGGCCCAAGACGCCATTCCAATCTGCGGTTTGATCGGTATTTTGAAGAGTCAACAGCGCGGTGTGTACCCGCACCAAACGGTTATACATTTCTTCCGCCGCTTCGTCGTTGAGCGCCGAACAGGCGTTGGGCAAACCGATCACGATGCGCGTGACGAGCCCGTCGACAACCTGTTGGACCATCGCCGTATCAGTCTGCCGCACATTGCCGTAGCGCAACACACCGGCGAGCGAAGGCAGCGCTTCCATTGCATGCGGAATGTCGTTTGAAAGGGCCGCGACTTGCTCCAGCCGCGTCATGATGTGATCGATGGCTTCCGGCAAGTCGGCGAGCAATGTGTCTTCGACGAGGGTTGTCAGTGCCGGTAAATCCTGGAACCGATCGGCTTCAGACCGAGCGCGCGCGCTCGCCGCATTGGCTACTGTGTTGCCCCAGATATTGGCCTCGATGACCGCGACTGCAAATTCCGGTTGCCACTGAAGCCGCCACAACTCGCGAAAAGTTCCTTTGCCAGACGCTTGTTCTACCGTTCCCCAGGAAATGTCGAGCAGGCGCAAGCGATGCAACAGTCGGCTGCGATCGAGATCGTTCGGCTTGCGCAGATCGAAGTCGCGTACTTCCTGCGTAGCTTCGGGCGGGAGACGCAATCGTTTCTGTTCGCGTTGCAGGTCTTGCTGTAACGGTAAACTCGGCGTCGCATCGGGCACCTGGCCCAAAAGCTCGCCGACGATCAGCTTCTCGCCGATCAACCGCATCGGCGTGTCGTCGCCAAAGCAGAACACCGCTCGCGCAGCGTCGTTGAATTCAGCCAGACCCGGAACCGGGCGATCTCGCAACGCAGCCAGCGAATGACCGAGGCGAACGGCTTCGATAACGCTCGCCGACGAAGCGTCAAGATCCTGCCCGCGTAGTAGCTGCGCGACTCGAATCATCCAGCGCACCGTAACGTCGTCCGGCACGGACCAGAGATGCTGGTAATAACCCGGCGATTCGATGCCCGCGCCGTAGCCGCTCCAATAAGTCAAACGTCCCATGGACCAAGGCACCCACGTCGCGCTAGTTTTTACTTTCGCCAAGCCTTTGAGCAATGCGGTGTCGGCTTTCGCCGGCGGCATGGTTTGCAAAACCGGCGCATGCCACGCGCCGCAGACGACGGCTATCTTCTCGAATCCTTCACGCTCGGCCGCTCGGATGCTCTGTCGCATGTAGGCTTCGCGTAGATCTTCGCGCGGCTCCGGCGGGGATTCGTTAACCTTCGCCACCTCTTCCCGCAGAGCCGACATCAACTCCATGATCGCTTTGAACGACTCGGTGCTGTCGCGCCGGTGTTCGATCATGTGGTCCCACCAGCGCTCGCTGTCGCTGTAGCCGGAAGCCTCGGCAATCCAACGCAACGGATCGCGCCGCACCTCTGTCGCAGTGCCTGTCGCGGCGTCGGGCTCCTCACTCTCGTTGTCGCTATCGAGCGCAAACTGGTGCGACTGTGGCAGGTCGATGAAACGCACCGGGACCTGTTGGGCCAACCCAAATTGAATTGCCTGCCATTCCGGTGAGAACTCCGCGAAGGGATAGTAAACAGCTCGTTTCGGTTCGTTCGGCAGATAAACCAGCAACGCGACCGGCGGCCGCATCTGCTCGTCAGCCGCGAGCGCAATCAAATCATTCGCATCCGGTGGCCCCTCGATCAGAATCACATTCGGGCTCAACGCACGCAGCGCCTGACAGAGGCTGCGTGCCGACCCCGGACCGTGATGTCTGATACCGAAGACGTTAACGCTCATGACTCTTCTCGAAGACTCTCTATGTCTCTCTCTCTCTCTCTCTCTCTCTGACACAGCTCAGCCGCCTCAACATTGCCACGCCTCAAAGTTTTGCTAACACGGCTTCGCGCCCTAACATCGCCTCGCCGTCTCAAAAGTCTTTGTCACACGGCTCTGCCCCCGGATGTGAGATACCGTCTTGAAAATCAAGAGCCGGAGTTGAATAAAAGCTCATGCTCGGGGTCGAAGTCTTTGCCTGACTTCAGCACGCCGAAAGCGATATGAATGAGCTTCCGC